>ERZ1106963.65-NODE-65-length-146710-cov-12.703720_pt1 | contig 146710 bp, 171 predicted proteins | sample MGYA00403681_ERZ1106963 | MGnify/ENA primary metagenome ERZ1106963 (study PRJEB35170, sample SAMEA104062407) | human gut metagenome | biome: human gut; feature: human-associated habitat; material: faeces | place: Denmark | collected 2012-05-03 ...
TCTTTCATCATTGCCAAAAATCCGGGACGGTCAAAGCAAGTACCACTAATGCCATCGTCCGTGAAATGGACAATGTTTGTAAAGCCCTGCCGTGCGGCGAACTCCTCCAACATAGCCTTTTGATTGGAAATGGAATTGCTCTCACGCTGTTGGTCATCATCTTTGCCAAAGTCATCACGGCTCAGTCGTTCGTACAGAGCTGTGATTTTCTCGTTTTTTCTCATAACTTGCGCTCCTTTCTTCGATTTTAGGTTGTGTGTTCTAAGAGACTTCTCAACCGCTTGATTAAGAAGTCTTTTAGAGCATACAACACCTGCTGCCTGCTTAAATTCATCGTAATACTGTACAGATAAAGCATTGGGAGATACTTCTTTTCGTTTGTCAAACATCAGATCAAGCTCTGACTTCTCTTCCTCCTTACCCTCGATAACTTTGGCTTTGTGAATCAAATCGAGTACGTTTGAAAAATTTTGCTGTTCCTCAGAGGCGGTTTCGACAAGCAAGAAGCATACTGCGGAAAGCAGCATTCTTGTACAGTCCTCCCAAAACTGCTCGCCGCCCTGACCTTCTCCCTTTGTATTCATCATGAATGTGTTTATCATTTTGATAACAGCATTTTCATCTACATTGCCATTAAAATCTCTTATGTAATGGAACGGATTGTAATTGCAGCTGTACTCCATATTATCAATATTGAATACCTTAAGAGCATAACCCATTCGCTCAAGCATTTTTCCGCAGGATTCAACAAGCTCCGCCGACGGATCTGTCACAACATACGATGTGTTACACATCATCAGGTTAGGCTTTACAAAAAATCTGGATTTTCCAGTTCCTGTGCCTCCGAGAATAAGCATATTAAGATTGAGCATAGGTTTGATTTTTTCTGCTGCCTTTTTTCTCTTAGCAATCAGAGCAACTGATATTTTGGCATTTTCGGTAATATCTTTGCCTGTTGGACAGAAAAAGATATTATTCTTATAAGCATAATCGGCAGCATAGCAGCCATCAGGACCTGTTATATTCAGGGCATAGCACTTTTCAAACGCATACTTTCCTATGCTTTTCAAACAGCTGTTAACGTTTATGTTTTCTAATTTATAACACTCTTCAAACGCTGATTCGCTTATTGATTTAACATATTCCGCTGAAATATTTTCCAGCTCAGTGCATCCGAAGAATGCTGCCTTGTCAATAATGGTACAGCACTTAGGCAAAATAATATTTTTAATGGTTGTATTCAATGCAAAAACATATTTTCCTATTTCTTTCACGTTATCAGGGATTTCCATTGTCTCAGAAAATATGTTACATCGTATGAGACGTCCATTTTTTATTTCATATGTTTCCATTTGTATTCTCCCCGCTATTCCCCACTGGGGAATTTTTTTGAAACTCAGCTATTTCATTTTTCAGCTTGGTAATACGGAGCTCATATTGTGCGGCTTCTTTGGCTTTCTGGTATTCAGCCGCTTTTTTGTCTTTGTCCGAAAGAGCGTTAAAATCACGTTTTTTTCTATCAACGACAAGAAAAATATCCTCTGCAAGAATGGCATTGTTATAGAAATCATTGACATCTCCTACAATCTTTTTTTCTTTGTCTGTGCCCCATCTTGCCGATCCGTGCTCTTCGCCCTTTCTGTGAAATCGCTTGGGAGTCTTTGAAAGCTGATAAGCAACAATCAATAAACCAGCCACGCCGCCATAAATGGCTCCTTTTTTAGCAATGCCATTTTCCGTTAAGGCAGAATTTACTGCCGCAAAGAAGCTGCTGACATTAGCATAATCACTTGAACGATCAAGTGCTTTTTGAAAGTTTATTTCGCCCTTCATATTCGCTGTTTCCTGTAAAACATAGCCTCCCCATATACCTACAACTAAAAGTATAACGGCAATCACGGCATATATCACGAAATCGGACGTTTTTTTCTTCTGAGGAATTCCTTTATTATCTGCCATAGTTTAACTCCTGTCAAACTCCGCTGAGATCTTTTTCTCAGGAGACGGCTGCGCTTTTTTATCAGATAGCTGTTCATACGCTTTCTTTGCTGCATTTTTGATATCATTAAGGGTCTGGCTTTTCTCTTTCCTATCGGCAGCTTTCAATGATTTACTGAGACTGTTACTAAGCTTCTCAGCCTGTTTTTCTGTTATTCCAAACGCATTGGAAAGCTGCTTAATATCGACCTTGTTTTTATCCAGCATTAAAGTGGAGCTATCCTTTGATATTTTCAAATAATCTGATGATACCTGGGAGATCTCAAAGCCGTCTTTAGTAATGGTGGAAACTGCCTTGGAAATAAGCTGTTCCTTTTCCATACAGTTCAGCAATTCTGCGATAGATGCCGCATCCTGCATATGAAATTCGGACTTTAATGCTTTTTCAATTTCAGGACGTGTAGTATCCTTATTTATATCGGCATATTTTATAGATACGTCAGTATCAGTAATCTCTTGCTTAATGAGTATAATTCCATGCTCATCGTTACAGAACTTATATGCACTGACTTCCGCATTTCCGGTCTCAAAACTCTGTGCGTGAATATCTTCACGTTCAAGAGTAGCTCCGCTTGGAGAGTAAGATTTTTGTGCCTCCGAGACTATTACATTTGTCTGTAAAACATCGTAGCCCATCTGTGCCAGCGCTGTTTTTAAACGATTTTCCTGTGCGGGGACGAGAACATATTCATTTGTTCTTTTATCAAAAACGCAGCATTTTTTACCTAATGTATCATTGAAGCCATCAACCAGCTGAGCAGAGCTGATTTTTTCAGCCACCTTATACTGTTCAAGCATATCGCTTTTTATTTCACTGAAACTGTTCTGTATAGAAGGCGGATTATATTTGAATACGGCTTTATAATCATCTGAAAGTGAATTATCTATATCTGCCAGAAGTTTTTCGGCCGCAAATGGACTTATCCCGCAATCAAGCAAATTTTTGCGTACCACATCGGCATTTTCTATTCCGATTCTGACAAGCTTATTTTCTTTGGCGTTATATACTTCAATTCGATCAAGCGAATCATTGTTATAGCGCCTGATATCAGTTTTCTTGTTGGCAGACCGACTTTTTGTATTATATTTTGCGGCAAGATCTCTACCGGACAATTCGGATTTAAGATTGCCGTCTTTATCAAATATCTGATATGTTTTATCATAATCTATCTTGGCAGATATGGTTTTGCCATCGGTCAGAGCGGAATCATCTTTAGCTATTTTTATGTAGTCCTGTCCGGCTGTATTTGGTACTCTTGTAAAATATTCAGATGTATTTTCGCTGATAAGCAGCTTATCACGATTTATATTGATGGTATTATCAATTATCACAGCCTGATAGTCCTGTGCAGCTGCTATGTCGTTAGAATAGTTTGTTATGCAATTCTGTATTTGTGCTTCTGATGCAGCAGGATATTTAACGGCAATTTCTCCGCTTTCTGTCCTGAGCAGCTCTGCATCAGGGACATTTAATTTAATATATTGTGCCATTTCCTGAGTGGCTTCAATAATTTTTGTGTCAAGCTTATTTATATATTCAAATGGCATTGTCTGCTCAAATACTGTAATATCAATATTTTTCAGCTCATCTTTCAGCCTTGAAATCTCCTGCATGGCCGCTTTATATTGTCCGTCAAAATCAGATGATACAATATTCATGTAGCCGCCATCGGTTTTAAAGGTTGCCGCCGGAATGTCATGATAACTAAGCACTGCCTTAGCCATATCAATATCCTCAGCTGATATGATTTCTGCACCATTATGTACAGCAAGTGACTGAGGCGATTTAGTAAGCTGTAACTTGGTAGCTTCCTCCAATGCTCCCTGCATTTGAACAAAAAACTTTTCTGGAACAATTACCGAAGCTGTATTACCTTCTGTACTCATAACCCAGTATTTGGCACCTATCTCCTTGGCTATTTTATTCAGCCCTTCAAGCTGATTTTTATCAACCTCAATTCGGTGCATTTTATCTCCTGCATTGAGCATTTTTTTATATTCTGTTTTTTTCATCTCGCCAAATTTTATTTTTGGCTGTTTGGCATTCTCTTTAGATGGTTTAGCTGCTTCACGGGAATTATATCTCTGGCTGTCTCTTTGCATTCTGATTATCTCAAGGATAATTTGCATAAGTTTTTCAAGCATAGCCGTAGTGCTGTTTACTGCATCTTCACCTATCATTTAAGTCAATCCTCCATATTCAAATAATCAGTAATAGGGATAATATCTGCATCTGTACAACCGTAAGCATAAGGCGAAACATTTATCATAGGAGTAATTGCCTGATCCGTTTCTGCGTTGTTCCAGGCATTTGGAATGGTAAGCGGAATAACTGCACGTATTCCGATGCCGTTTACTGTGATTTGTGCTGACTTTTCATTATCACTGTAAGAACTGTATAAATAATTATCATCTGAATATGCGTGAAGCATATCTCTTCGCTTTATTTTCAGCCGATCTGAAACATTACTGCTATAAGATATATCCCCATCATAGCTCACTTCAAGAAGATGTGTTTTCATCACGTTAACACGGTTTTCACCATTAAATGCCCCGAATATTTCTGATTCTTTTTCAGAGTACGTAACTTCGCCGTTATTATGCTTTGTTTCGTAATCAATAGAGGAAGGCATAAATCCCCAATTATAATATAATTGCTCTTTGGTTACCGCTAACCCCTTGCAGAGTTCATCTACTGACATTCCCATTCTGGCAGAATAGATATCCATTAGCTTATTAGGGTCTATGCGTATAAGATAAACATCTTTGCAGTCGATATCACGGTTAAGATTTATCTCAGGATTATAATACACCTGCCATAAATCAGAAGAAAGAAAGTAATCTTTCTCCAGGTTAAGAGTGCGTGCATAATATTGATAGTCGGTTATATCAGCAAAGCTATCCGGATCAGTGATATATTCCGAAAACCATTTTGCCACCAATTTGTCGCTTTCGGTAAATTCATATACGGGTGTCTCCGTTTCTGCAAGTGTAGATTGAATTGCTTCCGATGATAAATCAGATTGTTCGGACACATTTTCGTTACTGCCAATGCAAGCAGTAAGCGACAATGCAGCACAACATATGCAAGCAACTAATTTTATTTTCATGGCTTTTTTCCTCCAAATTTGTGTATTTATATTATAACACATTTGAAAAAAAGACAAATCGGATAAAATATGCCAATATAAGTCAAAATCATTCCAAAACGGACAAAAAGAGACAAAAAAAGTTGCTTTTTTATAATTGTAAAAGTTGTGTAAACATTCTATTGCTATTGCGATTTTTTGAATTAGAAAAAAACAATAAAAAAATGCTGCACTTCATATTGAAATGCAGCAGTCCATTGATAAAACATATTACTTTACATCATAAACAGCATCGAATTTTTTTTGATAATTGCTCATCTCTTCGTTTATTTTGTCTTCTAATGCAGTTTCATCTTTACAAAAATAAATTATCTGGCTGTCTAAAGAGTTGATATCATTTTCAAAATTGGATTTAACGATCAATGAATGATTATCTGCATATAAAGATGCAAGCTGTACAACTGCAAGGCCCTTCCAATGCACGATATCTCCATAATCATATTCTGAATCAGGGTTATCTACATAGACACCATCTATCTTTTCACACTCAAAGTCCAATTTATAAAATATATAATAGTAATTCGGAACGGGGTTATTATTTTTCAGATATAATTTTTTCTCATATAAGGTGTATGACCGGTCATTTATCTGCCATTCTATTGCATCTGATTCAGATACGTCATTGATGATCTTACCTATGCCGCACATATTTTCCCATTTGCCTCTTAAGAAGCCATCTTCCATAATGGCATCTATTTCTGAGAAATCATATCCATCCGGCACTTCAATGAATCCGCCAAGTTCAGTTACTGTATATTCCTTTTCTGTGGAAGATAATTCCAGGTTGTTTTCCTGCAGATCTTTTGGAGTACAGCGTGCTGAAACAGAAATTATATCTCCGTTAGAAAGTTTTGTCGAGTTCGGAGAATCGCAATGGAATCTTACATTATCCCGAATAAAAGCATTATTACCGGTGTATTCCATTTCTACCGTTCCGCTGCCATTATCACCATTAAAGACAACATTTAACCCGTCAAACGGATCTATTGTTGTGATGTCTTTGGGAGTTGCTTCCGTATTCTCCAACTCTACTGATGAAGTAGTCACAGCAGATGAAGATGTATCTGTATTGGCTTTTTGGTCTCCGCAGGCAGTTGCCAGGGTGGTCAGTAACACAGCAGCTGCTACTGCAATAAATTTTGTTTTAGTCATAGATGTTCTCCTTACTCTGAAATCTTGTAGCATTGTCAGCTAAGATATTGATTATATCTTAAACATTATATCATATCATTATTTCACTGTCAACTTATTTCGCACGGAAATACTGTTCCAGTGCAGCTTGGATAACCGAATTTATGTGCTCCTCGGTGTCATTGTCATTGAAATATTTGCTATAAGTGTCTGCCGAAAGCTTATATGATTTAGGCCTTGAGGGCTTTTCAACTTTCTGTATCGCTCTTAGAGCAAGCTCGGCAGCTTTCTGTGTGCCGTCAAAGCCTTCGAAAATATCTCTGATTTGTGCCGCAAGCTTTATGTCAATTTTGACAACATCATTCCAGATGTTGTCAATCACAACAAACTCTTTATACTTTTCAAATATGGCATTAAGGGCTGTTACGGATCTGATATATGACAGCTCACAAGCTGCTCTGACAGATAGCCTGTTAGTATCAATAGCGATTTTATATTTGTCGCAGGCGGAGATCAGCTTATTAACTCTGATAAGACGAGCGATAGTGTTTTTCGACAAACCGTATTCTTCACCTACCATAGCAAGCTTGCTGTCTGCCTTTGGCTTTTCTGCTCCTGCTTCCATAGCTCCAAGCTCATCATGAATAGCTTTAAGCTTATCTTCATCAAACATTTTGGAGTGCCGGAGTGCTACTACAGCCGCCTGCTCTGACGTACACAGATCCTTAAATCCACGCTGCATAAGGTTTGTCTCAATGACATACATTTCGGCATCTTCATCGCTGAGATTGGTTTTTACAACGGCAGGAACAGTTGTAAGCCCTGCGATCTTTGCGGCATTGGTGCGGTTATGTCCTGCCAAAATCTCATACTTTCCTGACGCATCACGCACTATTATAGGCGTAAGTATGCCATTGCTTTTAACGGACTGCACCATATCGTCAAGTCTTTCGCCCGTATAAAGTGTAAATGGATGTTTGCTGTAGGGGACAAGCAAATCAATGGGAATTTCCTGTACAGACAATGTTTCCGCTGTAGCAGGTATGCTTGAAAGCATACTCGTAACATCAAATTTCATAATCTTTTCCTCCGTTTTTTCTGGCTCACATCTGCCCAGTGCATTTTCCTTGGCGATTTCGATACGCTGTAAAATGATATCTTTTTCGCCTTCTTCTGAAGTATTCTTACGAAAACCGTCTGCATTGAAGAACGTCTGCATTACCTCTCGGCGTGCGGCTGTTCCTTTCTTGTTTTTCTGAAAGTAAATCAGGAATTTTGCCAATCCTCTGTTTTCAAAATCAGCTGCACGCCATGTATCAGGAATGGTGTGATTATGGTTCTCCGCTCCTTCAAGGCTGTTTACAAAGTTAAGGACTCTTTTAACAAATACAAGGTCAAGAGAATAAAGATAGCAAGTCCTAAAATCTTTATCATCAGTTCCTATATCCGTAAATGAGCGGTATCGTATTTTAGGTGTAGCCCTGCATTCCTGTTTGATAATTTTCTGTGTAACCCAGTCTCTCACCGTAACAATATACGGACAACCGTAACACTCATGTTGTGGTGAAAAGTTTTGAAGCACATATCCTGTGGTATCAGCGGTTGTTGGCTTTTCAAAGGTTTTTCCGCATTTACAGATGTATGTCTGCATTTTTATCGCCTCCTGTTATTCCCCAGTGGGGAATATTTATGTTCGGCTCATTATTTCGGTAGCAAGCGCCTTGTATTCCTCTCCAAGCTTTGTCTTGTTCAGGCAAAGAGACTTCATACGTTCTGAGCTGTTGGCTGCTTCGACCGACTTATGTATCTGTGTGCAAAACATCTTATTGCCGTACCGTTCTGTAAGCTTCTCAACAACCGAGCGGCTAATATTTGTGTTATCAGCCATTGTGGCAAGAACTCCGGTTATATCAAGCTTTGGATTGATAGTTTCCTTTACCTGATTATATATCTCACTGAGCATATCCAGTCCGTCAAGTGCAAATTTCTGTGTCTGAACAGGAATTATCACACCGTCTGAAGCAGTAAGGGCATTGATGAGCAGTATTCCGAGAGAGGGGAGACAGTCGATTATAACATAGTCATATTCCTGTATAGCCTTGTCTGAAAGAATGAATTTCAGTACGCTTTCCCTCTGAGCCGCCTGCATCATACACGCATCGGCATATGCCAAACCTATATCAGAAGGAATGAAATGTACCTTATTGATCTCACTGTATCGAACGCATTCGTCCATAGAGGGCATTTCACGCTTCTGAGCGCCCATCGTAAAATTATTTGCCGTTGTCATTACGAGGTCACTCATAGTCGCTTTGTCGTCGTCCTCAAATCCGAGATATGCAGACATATTAGCCTGCGGATCAAGGTCAATGAGAAGCACCCTTTTTCCCGAAAGCTCAAGAGCAGTGCCAAGATTCACCGCTGTTGTGGTTTTGCCTACTCCGCCTTTCTGATTGGCGATAGCTATGATCTTCATTATTCATCGTCCTCCTCTTCATTTTCGTCTATTGCTATCCATGATCTGTAAGCAGCTTCCTCCGCTTCAAGGACGGTCATATTAAGCAATCTCATTGCTTCCATCGGATCAGCAGCTTCCGCCTGCTTGTATTCGTCGGTCTGCTTATAGCGTTCGGCGCATATATCAACGTAATTGCTTACGCTTTCCTGCGTATATGCAAGATGCTCCTCAAGAGTTCCATCCATCTGCATACGCTGGTATGCTGCGGGAAAGTGGTCCTTGAGCACATTTTTCCTCTGAATTGCATATTTGCCCTCAGATAAAGTCCTGATATCCATTTCTTCCATAATATTTACCTCCGATTATAAATTGTACTTGGGCTTTGTGACCTCAAAAGCATAACCCTCCATTTTTTTCATGCGCTCCGGATCACTTTTTATTCTGTCGATTAAAGCCTTTCGCTCTGCTGCCTGCTGTTGACGTATAATCAATGCGGCGTGAGCCTTTTCCTTAATTTTTTTCTGCCTTTCTTCCTCAGCGGCTGCATATTCAATTCGTGCTTGTACAAAAGCCTGCTGAATCTTTATGTTATCTTCAATATTCATGCTGCCATCCTCCTGTTATCCAATCAGTTGTATATTATCCGCAGCGCCAAGCAGACGGCCCCGGATACAAAAGCAAGCTTTCATAATTTCAATAAGAAGCATAGGAATGAGTATAACGCCTATGGAAGCTCCATAGCAAAGCAGGGGATTTACTGTATTAGGTGCTGCCCCAATCACGAGCATAATGGTTAATGCTATTATTGATATACCGCCAATAATAGCACAGAGATTTCTAAAAATCATTGCCGGAAGTCCTATGACCCATGCTATTACGCAAATAATTGCGGACAGAATATAAAGCAGAGCCTTTGCGATGAGCTTAACGGGTATAAGTAACAGTGTTGTCATAATATCTTATCCTTTCATGTCCTGATCTTGGCATTTCCCCAATGGGGAAGTTTTTTATTGTCTATATTATAACATATGTGTCCCCACATATCAAGAGTGAAAATACACAAATTTATTTTTCTTTTTTTGTGGGAAATATATGTGTACACACATATGCTTTATGTGCTATAATATAGGAAATTGATAAGGAAGTGATTCGCCGTGAAGCAAACAACCGCTCAGTTAAAGGCTAACAAAAAATATCTTTCCACGCTCGACGAATTCAAAGTGCGCTGCGAAAAGGGGGCCAAGGACAAGTATAAGGCTCAGGCTGCACACCGGGGATTCAGCCTAAATTCTTACGTGATTGCTCTTCTGGAGCGTGATGGATTTATGATTGAGATGGAAAAGGAAAAAGCAGCAAAAAAGTAGCTTTTTCATCTCATAAGCACTATTTTACCATATAATTTTCACAAGATTACAATACTATAACTTATGACTACATTTAATCGAAGGAGGTGTACTTTAAATTATTATGATTGACAACGATGTCATTACACAAGCTATATCAGAATCTATACAGATTTCAATAAAGAATTGTTTTGATGTTTTTGAACCATATATTATTCAAATTTTACTTTCTGCCCTGATCCTGTTATTTATAAAAAGCCTAATAAATAAAGTCATAGATTTTGTTTGCATAGGATATTCTGAGAAAGAAATCAAACATAAAAAGTCTATAGCATCAAAAACTGTAGATTTTCTTTCAGATTTATCAGATATTATTCCTAAAAGCAAGGATAAATAAGACTTATAGCCAACATATTCAAAGTAAGCTGCACCTTTTATATAAGTGCAGCTTTTTTATATCATCATGTATTCCGGTTGTGATTTTTGAAATGTGTCTCACGTTATGACATAATACGACGGCACAACCGCTTAATTGCCAGAAATCATAAAAAATGTCGCTGTCAAGGTTGTCTTCGACATTCATTTTAACCTTGACAGCGACATTTTTTATGATATAATGACAGAGCGGTTATGACATCTTTCGACATTTACACAGTTAAAGAATCGGACTCTGTATTCCGGCACTCGTCTTCATCTATGAGCTGCATAAGCTTCTCATCATCACTTAAATATTTGCGGATCACACCCTGAAACTGCCTTGTTGCCCAATCAGCACCATTTTCAAAGGAGTTTTCGGTTATGTATTTGAGCTTATCATACGCTTCATCAGGAAGTCTGAGAAGAATGTCCATAGTTGCTTTGTCAGCAGTTCTGTTCTCCATAATAGTTTTAATCAATTTCTTATTCATACGATCATTTCCTTTCTCAATTTATAAACAGATCAGATAAATATCCATCATCGAAGATATACTTTATCCAATCATTTCTCTCACGTATATTTTCTATTATCTGCTGTCTATATTCATCAGGAACATAAAGAATTGCATCGGGATTATCTTCGACAGCCGCTTGACACATATTCTCGGTTCTCATCTCCATAGGGACATATCTAAGTGCTTCGCCACATTTGCAAACTGCCGTCAACGCATAAACGCTATATTTTTCATTATCTGTCGGCATAAGTCTGATATTTTTGGAATCCTGCTGTATCAGAGCATATATTTCCTCCAGCCTGTTATGCTCATCAATATCAATTTGCCGTATTTTTTTCATTTCCTCCCTTGTAAGCACAGAAGAATAATAATCGCTTCTATAAATATCCATTGGATCAATAAGCTTTTGGTCAATGAATTCAACATATAATTTGTAGTTGAAGCATTCCTTTGGATAACCGTTTAATCCAAAACGATGTGCATAATTTGTTTGATTATCCTTTTGTAAGGTTTCTTTTATTTTGTCTTTTGTCCAAAAACTGAGAGAAATATATTTTCTGCTTACCGATGAGCTTATCATCTTTTCTATAAACTTATCGGTACTGAGGTACTTTACAGGAATATATTTCACATTGCAATCGCTCACAAGTAGTGATTTAAAGCATATACTTTCTGTTCGGAATACTTCCGGAACATATTTGAGCAGATTGCTGTCTCTATCCAATTCATCACTGCTTATGCAATGTTTGCGAGCTTCGCTGTAATTGTTAAAAGCTGTCTGTATCATTTCAGAAGATTTGAATTTATCCGGGACATAGCTAAGTGCAACACTGTTTGACTTTACAGCAATATCGCACAGCTCTTTCGTAACAAAGCACTCAGGAACATATTGCAGTGCCAAGCCGTGATTTTCAACGGCGCATCGGCACAGCTCCTTGGTTTTGAAGCTGTCAGGTATATAGCTAAGCTGCCTGTGATATTTTTTTACTTGTTCCATACAAATATCCATTACCCGCTTCTTTTTTGCGTCACTCCAATTCTGAAGGCATCTGCTGTTTCATTAATCATAGTGCCTTTTGGCACCACTTTTTCTTCTGACTTTCTTTCAAAGCTTTCATCAGAGCTGCTTTTACTTCTCCTATCTTCAAGAAGAAAGCTTACAGCAAAGTCATCAAGAGTAATCGTCCTTGTGTATGGGCTTTTAGAAACGTGATCTTTCAGCTTATCCTTATTATGTGCAATTTTTGCTCTAACATTGGCTTCGGACTTATCGTATTCTGTGCAAAATTCTTTTATTGTCATATTTTGGGTTCCTTTCTGTTCCCCAGTGGGAAATAATTTTTAAAATTCTCTTGACACCATATATGACACCGTGATATACTATATATGGAGGGATAATTGATGTCACGATGGTCTAAACTATTAAAAAAGATTTGCTCTCTATCTCCTGACATGAGATTTGACGAGCTGCGCAAGGTACTGGAAAGCTATGGCTATGAAATGCACTCTCCACATGGCGGCAGCAGTCACGTCACATTCAGAAAAGCAGGGTGTAATCCTATAACTATCCCCAAGCATGAACCAATAAAGATCGTTTATGTCGAAATGGTCAAAGCTGTGGTAGAAAGTGAGGTAAATTATGATGAAGAAGATTGATGAATATCTCAATATGCCGTACAGAATGGAAATAGTTCCTGATACAGCTGAAGGTGGTTTTGTTGCGTCCTTTCCCGAACTTCCCGGCTGCATAACTTGTGGGGAAACTGCTGAAATGGCCGCTGCCAACGCAGAAGATGCCAAGAAAGAATGGCTTATCGCTGCTATGGAAGATGGCATTGACATTCCATGCCCTGATGATACAGAAAATTATTCAGGACAATTCAAGCTCAGACTTCCCAAAAGCTTACACAAACAGCTTGCAAGTGACGCAAAACGTGACGGCATCAGCATGAATCAATATTGCGTATATCTTCTTGCGCAGAACAATGCCATTCATCACAATAAATAACTGTTTAACACAGCCGCCGCTTATGGCGGCTTTTTATCTGCAATGTTCAGATACTTCTGTCCAAGTCTGATAAGATTATAATATATCCTCGGCTGTAGGATTGGATGGCTTACAAAGAGAGTTTCAAGCTCGTGACAGGCAAGACTGTATTTTCCCCTTGCAAGAGCTTGCTGAAAAGGAATAAGATTTATCAGATTCAAACCATTCCTTTTCAAGCCATTCCCTGACACCTCTAATAGTATCGGAAACAGCCTGATTGTCCGTATCCAAATCGACCTTATATGAGACGGCAGCAAGAAATTTCGCCATGTCATCAATACTCATTGCCTTAATGAGTTCGAAAGTCGTCATGTTGTTTATACCTTCATCGAATTTAACGCATCATTTAAGATAGCTCGTTCCTTTTCAGCCTGTGCATTTTTTCTCTGTTCCGCTACTGCTTTTTCGAATTTTGCATCTTTTATAAATTTGCAGAATTTAATGAGGCTATCTTTAGTTGTCAGGAAATCATAAATAGCAATATGGTCATGCCTCGTATCAAATATTGATGAACTTACGTTCTGTTTCTTATAATACAGCGCTGCATATTTTCTGAAAGCTTTTCCATTCAGGAAAGCAGCTGATTTATCCTGCAAAATATCAGTCAATGTGCTGAGCTGGCGTGCCTGAATGACTGTTAGCTGTTCTAACGCCTGTTCCGGTGTTAAAAACAGTTCGTCATTATTTAAGGTAATATATTTTTGCAGGCAATTATCCTCTAAGCCAATTAACGTTGTACAGGTAAACAGAATATCGTTCTTATCGTCCAAATAAACATCGTAAAGTTTAACAGGTATAACGTCATAATTGAAATTTAAAGTATATAATGTTTGGCTTTTATAAAGTCCCTGATCCTTCAATAAAAGTGATTTTAGCATTTTACCTCCATTCTTATCCAATATCGCATATATTATTGTAATAAGTGAGATTATTGAAAGTATTATAACCAGAGTTATTAAGTATTTCGGATTACTTTCAAAGTATTTTACATCTGCTGCACCGGCCATTAGACATATCAGAAGAGTAGGCAGCCATATTTTTAGGACAAATTCTGATCCAGTATAACTATACCGCCATATTTCGTATAGCTTTTTTAAAAAGCTTTCATATTTGTCTGGTTTACTTTTTGATGCCGATTTGGGTGGAGTATAATAAATATTTTCCGGCACAATCGTTTCCGGAACACGTATTTCATTATCATCAACTATCACTTCTATCGGATCAAAGAATCCATTATCATAAAGATAAGCGTATGGTTCAAAATTTGATTTTGCCATGATTATTGTTCTCCTTTCATTCGTACCGTATAAACTCCATCCTTATAATTCGTAATCTCATACGTATCCTCAAACTCATTCATATCCACATCCTGAGTTGTAATTACCTTATACTCGCCGGTTGGAGCTTTTAAATGCAGAGAATCATAGAGCAGCTCATAGAGTGTAGATCCCATAATAAATAATACACTAATCAGTATAATTATATCTAACCACGATGTCTCTTTCTTTGTGCCGATATTTTTAGTGACTAAAAAGCCTGTAATATAAATTACCAGAATAACAATTAGTAATGCTATAGGAAATTGACAAATTTCCTCAATTAAAATAACTCCGTTTATTGCATTAAATTCCATTGTTTTATCCTCCTGAAACATTCGTCGAGGCTTTCGCCAGGACTCATGCTGTTTGCAAGTTCCTTCAGTATTACGATCACAACTTCCCGAGTGTAGTTGCCAAAGTCATCATTGGATGCTGTGTTAGTTTTCACCTGATCTGCTATGCAAATGCAGCCCTTAGCAGTTAACTTTTTCAAATCATCACGCTTCGGATGCGGAAATATGTTTTGTGTTTTCTTATAATCGCTTGACATTATCGTTCTACCTCCTGTTCATTATTTCTTCTATAAAGCCTCTCTTCGGGCTGCGGCTCAAGCTGATAATCCTGGTGGGGTGCATATGAAGGATTTGACATGTTTTTTAAATATGTCTCATAATTAGCGGCGATAGTATCTCTTTCTGATTTAAACAGCTCTAATTGGTTTGCAGTATCGCTTAACTCGTTTTTGATTATTGCTAATTTGGATTTTCTCGCATTCAAATCCTCCCTGTCGGTTATTCCGCTTGCCTCAACATAAGAAACCTTATTATACATTACTTTTTCTTCTGAAGTAAGAAAGTCAGCGGATGACAGTGCAAGATAGCTTTCGCCGTCTGTTATTATTTTTTCCATAGCATTTATTTGCTTTGCAAGCGCATCATGCTTATCTGATAATGATTGATATTTTTCAGCTGCACAGTTAAGCTTGTTTTCAAATTCTGATACAGATGTTATATTATTTAAGCTTAGATAATTAAGCAGATATGCACTTTTCCTCAAATCTGAATATGTAGTTTTCTTTTCTTTTTTTATAAAAATGCTTATCTGCATCTGGCGCATACATATTGCATATTCTCTTTGGATACCGGATAGACGTTCAATAGCAGCAGGACTGATTTCTTTATCCTTATGTAAAATACGATATTCCAAGTCAGGTATGGAATACCCATCCCCCAGACGAAAACTTCTAATCGCATATTTCTGCTTTGGTGCTTTTATCGAAAGATACTTACCTTGATGCACAACATATCCTTTCTCTGAAAGCTTCATATCAATGTCTTGAAGATTTTTTACGTTTTTATCCAGAATAATTTTGTCAATATCATTGCAAAGCTTCTGTTTCCATGATGTGCCGTTTTTTCGTGTAAGCCATTCATTATACTTCATCGTATTTTTGTGCTTGGGGCTTTCAATAATATGCAGACCGTGTTCAAGTGCAATAGCATCTGAAATCTTCCGCACTTTCATAAGCGACCGATAATTTGCATACCATTGCTTTCCGTCCAGATTATATGGGCACACCGCAAAATGATTATGTATGTGATCCTTATCAACGTGTGTACTCACGATGACCTGATGATCATTTCCGAAAACCTTTTTCGCCCATTCAATACCGATCTGATGAGCTTCCTCGGGAGTGACATTTTCATCCGGGGAAAAGGATTGTATGTAATGGTGGATACGCACCTTTTCTTTCTGCTTTGGTTTTTCGGACTTGTCCTTGTCTGCGACAATCTCAGATTTGAAAAATCTTTCCTTTGCACATATTTCGAATGTTCTGCGAAACTCATCATACGCCTCCTGAGGATTGGCAGTACAATTTATTCCTGTTGCAAATTTCATTTCGTCATTTTTGTCACCATTCAGAATATACTCAATGTTAGACAACGGAGTAGTATGAACCGCAACGTATTTTACTATAGGCACATTACAACAGCTCCTCCGACTGAAGCGGCGAAAGCCAGTCCTCAACAACAAGCCTAAGCTGCTTTATTTCCTCTTGCAAGTCCTCGATATCTTTCTGATAAATTGATTTTGTGCTGTTTGCGACAGTCGATATCTGATTGATATTCACGCCGATCCTGTTCATCGCCTTATAGACATCTGTCAGCTCTTTAAGATTGAAAACCTTAATGCTCCCTTGAACAGAAATGGTGCGAATATAGGTTCCTGTTCTCATTCCCAGCTTCTTGGATCGGTCAGAAATAATAGCCCATTCTTTAGGCGAATAACCAATAAGTTTCATTATCCTATCTTTTCCATACGGCATAGTATTTACCTCTTTTTACAATTTGGGGTATTAGGGGTGTTTACCCCTATCATTATCTGAAATTACAGATAATGGGAAAAGGTATATACCTTTTCTATGCTTGCTATTTATTAAGCCACCACCCGCTTCCGTCCACCAAAAACCTTGCAAACAACCGTTTACGGAGAAAAGTATCTACCTTTTTCAACAGCAGTCTGGCAGAAAAAATATTATTTTTTCTTTTTATTAAAATGATGCGTTTTTACAGATGATGTTGTTTCGTCAGGTTCGCTGTACTTGTTTTCTTCTTCAATTTTTTTGTAAGCTTTATAAAACAGCTGAAAGTAGTATTTAAGACCTGCCAAGCTGCACTGCAAAATAATTATTAAAATTACTTTTTCCATATTTCGTTACTCCTTCTTTGAACTTCCCAACATAAAATCAATAAATGCACGCTTCGGGAACCTTACACGTTTTCCTATTTTAATGACTGGAAAACCTAAACTATCAGGAGCATTTCTTGCTGTTTGTATAAGGGTCTTTGCAGATGTTCCAAGTACATCTGCAACCATTTGCGGCACAAGCAGTTCAAGCTCGCTTTCCTTTAAATCCTCTAAAGTACATTTACTTGCCAATTTCTTCTTCCTCCTCGTTTTTTAAAAGAGCTTTCAAAGCCGGCAAACTGATTTTATTGGTTTCACAATTTCCAAGAAATTTATTGCACTGAGAACAATAAGCTCTTTTGCCGCCTGTAATATTGAGATCATTATACATATCATTATTATCAGATTCAGAACCATCAAAGGAATGATGATATATTACGGTTCCCTCTGCGTGCTGTCGAACATAAAAACCATTACATCCGCAAAACGGGCATTGCGTCAGATCTGAGAAATTTATTGCCTTTTTCATCGTAGCTTGCTTCTCCTTTTAATTAAGCCTATCATTTAATAGGAAGCCGCTGTTGATAACTTTTGCCACCGATATCTCAACCTTTCGCTATCCCATTCGCCGTATATTTCTGAAAATTTTTTCATGCAGCATCTAAGCTCAGGCGTATCATTCTCAAAATCAAAGCCACTTTCTTCAAGTGCCTTGGAAATAAAATGCCAGTCAAAGTCAATGTTGTATGCAACAGCTACTTTAGCTCCGGACATTATTTTTGATATCAGCGGTGCTATGTCAGACATCAATGGAGCATTTTTTACCATTTGTAGTGAAATATGATTTATAGCTTCAGCTGCCGTCCATTCTGTCTTATGCTCAGGACGAATATAACTATTAAGCAGTATTTCGCCGCTATTGTTCATAACCGATATCTGTAGAATCTCATCTGCTTCAGGATCAAGTCCTGTTGTTTCAGTGTCAAGAAAAATAACGTCACAGCTTTTTTCATCAGGATTTGTCATTTATTCAATCCTCCTAATTATAAAATATCACTATGTTAATAAGTAAGAGTAAGTTCATAATGTTAATCACCAGAAGCTTTCTGTAATTTTCTCCTTCTTCTTCTGCTTCAAATATTATAGAGGCAGTTCCTATAATAAACACAAGAGATAAAATACATATAATAATCTGTAACCACAGCGGCATTGACTTAAACGATTCAATCATAAAAACAATGTCAATCATATTTTAGCCTCCGTTACTTGCTATTTATAAGCTCTTATTGCGTGCTCGAAAATCGCATATAATTTCTTTGTATTGAGGAGTGCAGGATTTGTCATTTTTCTATTCCTCCTTAACATCGCTCTCAAGCATAAATCTAAAATAATTGAATTTGGATTTGATTGGCGGAAGATCTGTTCTTGAAATTCTGTATTTCAGCTCTTTGTATTTTAAAAGCAAATAATCATATCTTTCCAACCACTCTTTATGACTTGGAATTTTTTTTACAATGATGCTGAAAATAATCTGCATCTCATCTTCGGAAAAAGAATTATCACACGCCTCAGCAAGAAACTCAAGATTTTCATTGCTGTATTTATAAGCTTCTGAAACCGTTTCTTCTGTTTCCAGCACTTCAGCCTGAATGTTTTCATCATCTTCATAATCATCTAACATCATCTGTTCATGATGATTAGGCTTTATAAAAAACGTAATGTACTCATATGCGTGACCATTACGCTTGCATTCATATGTAAAAGTTACATCCGTAAGCTCCGTTAGTGCTTTTTGACATATATCGACAACATCACGCTTGAAATATTTCCAAGGCATATTTGGATTTACCTTTAGCCAGTCGATAAGCTCTGTCAGTCTTATTTTCTTTTTACCTACACCCTCGTATTCCTTCATCAGCATATAGAACTTGATCTGATTTGCTGAGTTAAGCCGCATACTGTATTTCAGCTTCCTGCTGAAATATCCGTCTTTGGCAAGGTCAAAGAACAAATCTACAGCTCTATCGTGACAGTCAAGGGTAACAATCCATCCTTTTGTACTATCTTTTTTCAACTCAACCTCTTTAAAAAGCTGAAAAGCAATAAACTCGCCGGTTTCTGAATTCGGCAAAAAAACACATCTTCCAAGCAAAGCTTCAACATTCGTTCTCAGCGTTTTATACCTCAAATCGTTTATTCCGAGATCCTTCTGGAATTCCTTAAGAGTAAAAACAACCTTCCGGGTAGATTTATCCCTCGGATTGATTCGAGACATATATTTATCAAGAACTTTAAGCTCATTAGTGCAAAACTTTTCCGAACGCATAAGATTGAGCCTATGAGACATCTCGATAACGTGTTCTTTTTTTTCAGCCATTTTTTCACTTCTTTTCTGAAAACCAACAGTCAAGCTATCAGTTGTTAGTAAGCTTGTTTATAACAATCTTGTTTATATACCTGTTATAAGCTTGTTTACTGATTCCGCTAACCCTTTTGTAGAGCGGATTTGCAGACATAAAGGTGAGGAGCAATTACCCAAAGGTGAGGACTAATGCCTAAAAGGGTGAGGAGTAATTGCATTTAAAGGTGAGGACTAATGCCCAAAAGGGTGAGGACTAATGCCCAAAAGGGTGAGGACTAATTACACCTAAAGGTGAGGATTGATTTCAAGCACCTTTTCTCCTGTTCGCAATCTGCCCCTGCCGTCTCGGAAAGAAAATATGTAATTCTTCATCGGAAATATGTAAAATATCACATATCTTATACATTTCATCGGAAGTAAAGGGGCTATATCCCATTAGTTTTTTTGAAAGAGTACTTGGATCAATATTGATCAATCTTGCTAAACTTTTCTGATCAACATCTTCTTCAAGAAATTTAGCTCTTAATCTTACAAATGGTTTTGCCATTTTTATCAGCCTCACTTTCCCAGAAATCAAGGATTTTCAGCGATGCGCTTAAAATTGTCTGTGACTTGTATGTAATACTATACCCGTTAATATATTGGTACAGCTGCTGAACGGTACTGAGCTGTGCCCCTCTCCTGTTAAGCTCTACAAAAAGGTCCTTCTGAGTTTTTCCCAAAGCTGCAAGTCTCGCTTTAATTATTCTTCCTGTGTTAATATCCACATTTATCCGCCTTTCTTTTTCTGATATATTCTTTAAGTCCTCTATTAGACAGCCATATATGGTTATCTTCAAGGAAATCAAGCATAAAACCAATAGTTTGTCCGCTGTCTATCATAACATTAAGAGCTGCGATGATATGTGCCGGAACCTGCCCTACTGATCTATAGCATTTGCTGCCATAATCATCTTCATTTTGGTATGCAGTCTCCAAGGCATCTACACGCCGCAGGAGAGCTTCTTTCTCCAACACTTCAATTCTCCTTGACAAGCTATCAAAATCGCTTACAGAAGCTTGTAGTGTACTGTACGAGCCTATTTGCCTTATTGATGGCAAAACTTCGTGAGTTACCCAGCGTTTAAATGGCTTTGCCTGTGGTTTGTCTGAACGCAGTATTACGCTGTATAAACCGCTTTCGTTAATAATGATTCCCTTTCCCTGACGACCTAACTCAAAGTTAGACCGTTCATCATCATCAAGTCTTTCTGCAACCCGTGAGGGATTTGATAACTCTAATACCTTGCATACGTCTGTAAGTATCCACCAAGGTTCATTATTTATTTTTAAAATACGAATTTGATTATTTTGGTAATCCCACACCGAATATTTATTCAACTTAATTGCCTCCAAAAAAATGTTGACTTTTGTAACATAAAGGTTTATAATAAATATATCTGTATTTTAATAATAACAAATAATGTTATTAAATAATTTATTATCAATATTATATCCCAAAGTTTTGGGAATGTCAATATGTAATACCAAAGTTTTGGGATTTTGTGCAAACTGCTTTTTATTGGGGGTGATTTTTGTGTATAGTTCCAAGGATATTGCTAATCGAATAAAAGATCGTTCTAAAGAGCAAAACGTGGTCATAAAACAAATGTTATTGGAATGTGGTTTAAGTAAAAACGCCTTATCATCAATGTTATCAGGTGGATCTTTACCCAAAAGTGATAACATAGCCAAAATTGCTGATTATTTAAATTGCTCTGTTGACTTTCTTTTAGGCAGAACTGATAATCCAAATATTGGGAATACAGAGGCATATATCGGCGGTGATAACCATGGTGTACAAGCTGTAAGGAATGGAACAGTTATTATTGGCGACAGTGCTGAACAGGAAATTATTACTCTCCTTTCTAAGTTATCCCCAGCCGAAAGACATCGAGCTATTGCAGATATAATTGATTTATTGAATGAAAATTACAATACAACAGATAAATAATTTTTTCAGGCGTAAAATTATACTTGGTTGAATAGAAACGATATATGAGCGCTATTCACACGAAGAAAAAGAAGATGTATCATAATGACATCATTTAATTAGTTTAGGAGGGTATAATGAAAGAACAGGATTTAGAAACAAAAAAATACCAATGTCAATATTGTGGTAGATATGAGTGTGAAATTAACCCTAACACTGACAAACCATATCATTTGTGTTATGATTGTAATGTTTTATTAAAGAATAAAATTATAGCTTATTGTGAAACAGGGAAGCATTATTATACCATTGATTTTGGAGAAAATAACATTCAGCACGATATCAGAAAAAAATGGAACACTCCCTATAGATGTTTGGATGGACATTACGTTCGATCAAAAGCAGAGGTAATAATTGATGATTGCTTATACAATCATAACATCGTCCATTGCTACGAAAAAGCAATTTTCATACCCAACCATCCAAACAAAATGCTCATTTGTGATTTTTACATACCAAACAGAGATTTGTATGTAGAATATTGGGGAATGGATAATGAGGATTATTCAGCAAGACGTGATGAAAAAATGGAGCTTTATTCTAGCATGGGCAAAAGGGTTCTTTCACTTGAGGATAATGATATAAAAAATATTGAAGATGTAATTTTTAGAGAGTTGAACGCAGACAGACGTTCGAAGTGACTCTGAACTAATAATAATGAAAACTATTGATGGGACAAAAAAATTATAGGTGCTTCAAGTGAAGCTGTACCATCATCAATGGTAATTCAAAACAGTCATGAGGAAGTTCTTCAATGTTCAAGGCAACAAAATGTGACCTTGAACAACACTACGTTTTTCAGCGACAATCTTGGCCCCGGTTTATCACAACAAGAGTATAATGATTTTAAAAGAGAATATGGAATTAACGTTGATTTCAAAAAAACAATGGGAGCATTTCACGACAGATATATTGCCATTGACCTTGGTTTACCAACAGAACAAATATATCATTGCGGAGCCTCCTCCAAAGATGCCGACAAAAGAATCAATACCATATCGTTATTATCAGATAAAATCCCATATCAGCAATTATTCAACAGTATACTGACTAACCCTCCGCTGCAGCTTCGATGATAAAAAATTCCCCACTGGGGAATGATAGGAAGTGATATATATGAAACGCACTAACACAGCTGTGTGGATGGAAAAGTACAATAGATGGCAGATAAAAGTTCAAAAAGACGGACTGAGAAAAACATTCTACAGCAGCACTCCCGGAAGAACAGGGCAGCGTGAAGCTAATGCCAAAGCTGATGCCTGGCTTGATGAAAATGTCATAAATACTCGTCTGAATGTTGAAAAAACAACGGCTGAGTATATCGAACAGCTTAAACTGACCACTTCCAAATCGCATTATATTCAATATGAATACTATATCAATAATTGGATAAACCCCAAGATCGGCAGGCTCAAAATCGAAGCACTCAACGAGCAGCATCTTCAAAGTATAATTAACTTTGCATATAACAAGGGTTTGTCCAAGAAAACATTGCAGAATATAAAAGGGTGTATGACATCGTGGCTTAAATTTTGCCGTATGAATAAGTACACTACTCTTTTTCCTGAAAATCTGAGCATACCCAAGGGAGCAGCAACAAAAGAAAAAGCCATTTTACAGCCTGAGGATGTAAAAAAGCTTTTTCTTTCTGATGTTACACTAAGAAAAGGTTCAGAGCAATATGATATTTATATTAACGCATATCGATTCCAAGTATTGACAGGAATGCGACCGGGCGAAATTATCGGCTTGAAATGGTCAGATATAAAAGGAAAAGATGTTAACTTAAAGCGTTCAATTAATGTTTATGGTGAAGTGACTAAAGGCAAAAATGATAATGCTCGCCGAAGTTTTCAATTAACCGATTTTTCACAGCAAGTCCTTAACGACCAAAAGGAAATGCTTAAACAAAATGGAATAACTTCTAATTTTGTGTTTCCAAATGAATATGGTGACAATGTTGCTGAAAAAACATATTATCAAAGATGGCGTAAGTATCGTGATTATAATAAACTATCTGCTAAAACCACACTATATGAGTTGCGTCACACTTTTGTGTCAATAACCAAATCTCTTCCTGAAGGGTACCTCAAACAACTCGTAGGGCATAGTAAGGATATGGACACATATGGTGTATATTCACACGAAATAAGCAGTGATAAGGATACTGCTGCCAAAATGAGTCAGGATATTTTTGAGGGACTTATAAACGATCAATAAGAGATGAAATAACCCAATTTATAACCCACTTATTTATTTTATAAGCATAAACTGCCTGACATTATTATCAATAAAGTGGCTTTAAATCAAGCTTATTGCTTAAATGCAACATTGATTTTTATAAAAATAAAGAAATGTACTCTTTCGAGTCCCTTGCAGCGCACCATAAAAACCACGTAGAATTTTCTGCGTGGTTTTTGCTTTTTATAATGTATTTTATAAAAATAACAGCCCGCTCTCAGATATCCGAGAGCGGGCTGTTTTATATCACATTCTCACTTCGCTGTCAAAAAATTTCTCCTGAAATTCCACTTGCCTGTAAATTTCCTCTTTGGTAAAGCTCATGCCCTCAGGAGCAGCCACCCACTTTTCTTCCATATCATCAAAGCGGTGGATAACGGCAATTATCCTGCCCGTGAACTCGTTGAGAGGCTTGTCTGCGCCCAGCACATATACGTCCTGATCTTCGCCGTCAGGGGCGATCATGCCATCGACATAGCCGTAGTTTACGGGATAAACATAACCGTGCTTCGGGTGACAGCTGCCCATGGGTCGGTCAATCTTCACGTTTACCGTCCTGCCGATGATGTCATATTTCAGGCTCTTGCGGTAAACCCTTGAAATTTCTCCCGAGACGGACTGCATTTCCTCAAAAAACTCATAGCCGTATTTTTCATACAGCCCCACATGGTCGGTGGAGATATAGACAAACTCCCTGTCCTCGCTCCGAGCTGCTTCCTCCGCATAGCTTAGCAGATAGCCTGCAAGCCGCTTTCCACGATACTTGGGGAATGTATATACAAAGCCTATCCACGGCGAAAGCTCCGTGGGCTGAATGTCGTCCTTGTCCGCAAGGGTGCAGAAAGCCATAAGTTTTCCACCCTCGGTAAGCATAAGCACCCGTGTGCTTTCACCGCAGAGAGCTTTCAGGCTGCCGTCACGGAGAAGCTCATACAGATATTGTCCCGCTCCCCAGTCCGACTGCTTTATTTGTGAAAGATAGCTGCCTTGGTCGCCGCAGCTGTAGTATTCGATGATCTTCATGCTGACTCCTTTAATATAGTTATAAGAGCTTTTCAAAGGAACATCGGAGGCCGGGCGTGCGTCCTTTACTTAGCGATCCACTCTTTTATAGCCGCCGAAAGCCGCTTGTCAATATCTTTTCTTGTTGCCTCGCACTCGTTGGGATATTCCTTTGCTGCCCTGAATACAAATTTGAGCACAAATTTAAGTCCTACGGGAAGAGCTGTTCTGAGCATGGATTCGGGAAGAACAAAATGAGTTCCGTGCTCATAAACGATTGCCTCATAGTCGCAGCTGTGGGGGTGTTCCTGCAGTCTTTTATCCATACGGCGGATATATTTTCCCGTCTCCCAGAAGCTGTCGTCATCTGCTCCGATAAGGATAAGCTTGCCCTTGATGTTCTCGACCTTTATCATCTCTTCTTCGGTGTGCTCTCTTGCCTTTTCCGAGTCGATAAACAGTTTTGTGCTGCGTGTTACATCGCCCGAGCCCTTGGTTTCCTCTTCTATTATGCGATAATATTCGGGGTGCTGATAAACGAAGGGCATATAAGCAATAGGCTTGCCTTCCCATGAAAGGGTGGACGCATTTGGAATGGGCCATTCCTTGCAGCTGTCCTTTTCGCCCTGTTCAAATCCCTGCCAGATGAAATCACTGGGAGTAAGCCCGAAAGTCAGTGTGATGTCGGGATAGTATGAAGCCGCAGCTATGGAATCCATTCCCGCAGTGCTCATTCCCATTATGCCTATCTTTTTGTTGCCGTTGCTTTTAAGCCATTTGATAGCAGTTCCTATCCTTTCCAGAGGATAGTTAACGTGGCTGTAGTTTTTTACGTCAGGCGACATACACATAACATTTACACCGTTTTTGTGCAGCCATTTAGCGCCGCATTTTGCCATGTAATCATTAGGGTCGTCACCGAACAGTCCTATCACCGCATTATCCGCACCGTTGGGATTTATATAATATGTACCGTAAAATCCGTCATTACTGTTTGAAAAAGTTATTTTCTTCATAATGCACTCCGATCTGAAAGTAATTATTAGCTAATGCTTACTGCTTTCAGCGGATATTATAGCATAAAAAATTCTGCAAGTCAAATAAGTTTGAATGCTATTACAATTATACAGTCATCAGTACGGATAATCAAATATCTCGCACTCAGGATCAAGCAGCTCACGGCGTTTCCTGAATGCGTCAAGAACAGGTCTGTCCATGTATTGGGCGATGCGCAGAACGTGATAGACCTCTTCGCCCTTTATGCGCAGCTTGATGTTAAAGCGCTGTACCGTCATGCCCGAGACCTCATCTGTCTTAATGTAAGGCCCCACATAAATTATGTCGCTGTTTCTGAAAACAAACTGATTTGCGCCCATATCGCAGTAGATGGTGAAAATATCTCCCACATTCAGCATACACATATCGCCTCGGAATATCTCGCCCTTGTAATAATCTGCGTTGAACTCATCACGGGAGCAGCCGCATTTGTCTATAAGCGCTGTGAGCCTGTCAAGATGACCCGTTTTTCCGACTGTCAGAGCATTGGGAGCAAGCTCCCTTTCAATAAGCTGCTTTGGGTCATTTTCACCACGGTGAAAGGCATATGCCTCACGAACCTTTTCTGCTGTATATCTGGTCAGGGGATAGCTTGGGCTGTAAAATGTCTTGTATAGGTTTTTGAACATAAATAACATACATATTCCTACCGCAGTGCAAAACAGACCGAAGCCGATGCCGATATACACCGCTTTGATATCCGCATCGCCCGATTCATATACGCATATGCCGATGAAAACACCGATACCGCCGCAGAGTATCATCAGCGACAGGGCAAGTATTCCCTTGAAAAGCGATGGCCTGTCCTTTAAAAGCACCCTCAGCCCCACGATTGCCAAAAGTATCGTAAGTATCACGCCGCCCACAAGCAGCTCAGAATTGCCCGATGAAATGTACTTTGATATTGATATGATGAGCGACAGCACCGATGCCGTAAAGCAGCCTGTCGGAATGAGCTTGCTGTTCATTTAAAATGTCCTTTCATGGTCACAGTAACAAAAAGCTCCCGAAGCCGCAGGGATTCGGGAGCTGATTTTTCGGGTGTGTCAGGTCATCTGATGTCAACGAAGCCGACCTTGCGGTAAGCCTTGGACATAGTTTTCTGAGCAATTCTTGTTGCCTGCTCTGCGCCCTTGGTGTAGCACTCCTTGATGTATGCCTTGTCAGCGATAAGGCGTGCATATTCGGTGCGTACAGGCTCCAGATGGTCAGCCACAGCCTCGCCTACAGCGGTCTTGAAGTCGCCGTAGCCCTTGCCGTCAAATTCCTGCTCTATCTCGTCATAGTTCTTGCCAGTGACAACGGAATAGATGGTCATAAGATTGTTTATACCGTCCTTGCCCTCAGCGTATCTTACCTTGGAGTCGGAATCGGTGATAGCCTTTCTGAACTTTCTTACAATGGTGTCCTTATCATCAAGAATGTAGATGCAGCCGTTCTGATTTTCGTCGGACTTGGACATTTTCTTGGTGGGGTCCTGGAGGCTCATTACCCTTGCGCCCTTTTCTGGAATGTAAGGCTCGGGAATCTTGAACAGCTCGCCGTACTTCTGGTTGAAGCGCTGAGCAACGTTTCTTGAAAGCTCAAGGTGCTGCTTCTGGTCTGCGCCGATGGGAACCAGGTCAGTCTGATAAAGAAGAATATCGCCTGCCATGAGCACGGGATATGTGAACAGACCTGCGTTGATATCGTCAGGGTGCTTTTCGGACTTTGCCTTGAACTGTGTCATTCTGGAAAGCTCGCCGAACTGTGTGGAGCATGAGAGCACCCAGTTCATCTCAGCGTGGCACTTGTTGTGGCTCTGAATGAAAGCGATGGACTTCTGAGGGTCAACGCCGCAGGCCATGATGAGGGCATATGCTTCGATAGTATGCTTTCTCAGCTGAGCAGGGTCCTGCTTTACTGTTATAGCGTGCATGTCAACGATAGAGTAGATGCAGTTGTAGTCGTCCTGGAGCTTGCCCCAGTTGCGGATAGCGCCGATGTAGTTGCCGAGGGTGAATGTGCCTGTGGGCTGTATTCCGCTGAAAATTATCTTCTTTTCCTGTGTTTCCATGGTTATTTATCCTTTCAAATCAAGATTTATCAGTCAAACATTTCGTGAGTGAGAGCGCCCAGTATCTTGCAGCCCTCAACAAGCTGCTCGTCTGTGGGTGTGGAGAAGTTCATACGGAAGCTGGTGGTGGGCATTGTGTCATCGGTAAGGAATGCGTTGCCGGGAACTACAGCTACCTTTCTCATAACGGCTTCCTTGCAGAATTTCTGCATATCCGCACCATCGGGAAGAGTTCCCCAGATGAACAGACCGCCCTGAGGCTTGGTGACAGTTACCTTGGGGGAGAAATACTTCTCGATGCTTTCAGCCATGATTGTGTATTTTCTCTTGTATATCTCACGGAGCTTTGCAATGTGAGCGTCGAAGTCGTACTCGGTGAGTATTCTGTGGCATATCATCTGAGCAAGGATATTGGAGTGAACGTCCGATACCTGCTTGCATACTACTATCTTGGAGATTATCTCGGGAGCAGCTGCAACAAAGCCAACTCTCATGCCGGGGGAGATCACCTTGGAGAAGCTTCCTGCGTAAATAACTCTGCCCTCAGTGTCAAGAGACTTGATCGAGGGGATATCCTCGCCTGCAAATCTCAGTTCGCCGTAGGGGTTGTCCTCAAGGATAATGAAGTCATACTTGCAGGCAAGGTCATAAACAGCCTTTCTGCGGGCAGCGGACATACATCTTCCCGAGGGGTTCTGGAAGTTGGGGATAACATAAAGGAGCTTAACGTTCTTGTTTTCCTTAACAGCATTTTCAAGGTCGTCTGCCTTGATGCCCTCATCGTCCATTTCGATTCCCACAAGCTTTGAGTTGTAGGACTTGAATGCGTTAAGGCAGCCTACAAAGCTGGGGCTTTCGCATAAAAGTGTGTCGCCCTCGTTGAGGAATACCTTGCAGGAAAGCTCGGAAGCCTGCTGACCGCCCGATGTGATGATAAGCTCGTCCTTTTCGGGAACGAAAGAGTGCTGAGCGGTAAGTCTTGCCTTTACGGCATCACGCAGGGGAGCATAGCCCTCGGTAACGCTGTACTGGAGAGCTGCGATGGGGTTCTTTTCCAGTATATCGGCAGTAATGCGGCGGATCTCCTCCACAGGGAAAGCATCGGGGGCGGGATTTCCTGCCGCAAATGAGATTATGTTGGGGTCAGATGTCATTTTAAGTATCTCTCTTATAGCAGAGGGTTTAAGGCTTGATATCTTATCGGAAAATGTGTATTTCATAGAAAATCTCCTTTTATCAGTATATGTATAAACAGATTATACCACATATTCCCGAAAAACGCAACATATATTTTTATATGGACTTGCTGTAGGGGCAAATTTTTGATGTTGTGACGTTTCGGGAGTGATAAATTGAAAAAACAAGGCTTTCTTTACGGTTCTGCCGTGTTAATGGTCTCAGCGCTGATAGTGAAGATAATGGGCGCAGTTTTCAGGATACCGCTGGCAAATATGCTGGGCGGTACGGGTATGGGATATTTTTCGGCGGCATACGGAATTTTTATGCCCGTTTATGCTGTGTCGGTAACGGGGCTGCCGTCAGCTGCGGCAAAGGCTGTGGCAGCGGCTGAGGCATCGGGCAGGTACAGCGCAGGGGAGATAAAGTCAGCGGCGCTGAGGCTTTTCGGAGCTGTGGGAGCAGCAGGTACACTTATAATAATTATAGGAGCATATCCCTTGTGCAGATTTGTTTCGGGGGATATAAAGGCATTGCCCGCCGTTATGGCAATAGCCCCCTCGGTGCTGGCAGGCTGCCTTGTTTCCGTTTACAGGGGATATTTCGAGGGCATGAGAAATATGTATCCCACCGCCGTTTCACAGGTCATAGAGGGTTTTGCAAAGACCATATTGGGACTAGTCCTCTGCGGCGGCTGCATTTGGTTCGCCAAAAGTTACCCCGAGGATTTCCTCAGGCTCACGGGCTGCACGGGCAGGGGAGTGACGGCTGAGGAAGCGGCTGTGCCATATGCGGCTGCGGCTGCCGTTATGGGCGTAACGCTGTCCTCCTTTGCGGGGCTTATCTATATAATGATAAAGGGCAGGGGAAAAGCTGACGTCCGCCGCCGCAGGGAGATAGACCGTAATCTGCTTAGAACTGCCGTTCCCATGGCGGCAGGGGCGCTGGTCATAAACCTTACCTCCCTTATCGACCTTGTGACCATTATGCGCTCCCTCAAAACGGTCATTGCAAAGACACCGTGGGTGTTCTCACACCTTCTCGGCTCGGGGATATCTTATAATGATATGCCAAATTTCATTTACGGCAGCTTTACGGGGCTGGCAGTGACGCTTTTCAATCTGATACCATCGCTTACAAATATGCTTGGAAAAAGCATGCTTCCTGCTGCTTCTGCGGCAAAGGCTGCGGGCGATGACAAGCGGCTGGGTGAATGCTCCGCAGGGGTGATATTTGCGGCGGCTGTCATATCCGTTCCCGCAGGTCCGGGCATTTCCGTCCTTGCGGAGGAGATACTTACGCTCCTTTTCTCAGGCCGCACGGTGGAGATAGCCGTGTGCGCAGATGCCATGAGGGTTCTGGGACTTGCCGTGCCCTTTGTCTGCATATCGTCAGCGGCGTTTTCGGTGCTCCAGGCGGCGGACAGGGCGGATATCCCCGTGAAGCTCATGGGCATAGGTGCGGCGGTTAAGCTTGCGGGAAACCTTATCCTCACATCTGTCCCGGGACTTAACGTTACGGGAGCGGCTATAGCAACACTCATCTGTTACATTGTTATCTGCGTCATGTCCCTTTGGGCGCTGGCTTCCCACGGCGGTCTCAGACTGCGGCGGACAATGGGGATTTGTGCAAAGATATTCGCCGCAGGAGCGCTTTGCGCAGCGGGAGCGTTCATCACCGCAAAACAGCTCCCCGCAGGCTCTCATATAATGATAAAAACCGCCGTTTCATGCCTTACGGGAGCAATAATTTACATATTAAGCACATATTTTTCGGGCGTAATTACGAAAAGTACGTTAAAAATGCTGATTTCTTGAAAAAATTCAAAAACCCACTTGAATTATTCGGATTTATCGGTTAATATATTAAAAGGACGGTTTCAAGCCGTTTGGGGCTTGAACTTTACCAATCCCGTGAGAGGAAGTCTTTTAAAAATGGATTTTGAATTCAAGGACAGATATGACATAAACGATCTGCTTAGGATAATGGAGATCCTCCGTTCCGAAAACGGCTGCCCATGGGACAGGGAGCAAGATCATAAGTCCATAAGAAAGGATTTTCTCGAGGAAACATATGAGGTCTGCGAGGCTATCGACCTTGAGGACAGCGAGCTTCTCAGGGAGGAGCTGGGCGATGTTCTGCTCCAGGTGGTATTCCACGCAAGAATTGAGGAGGAACAGGGCAGATTTACATTTGCAGACTCTGTAAATGATGTTTGCCGGAAGCTTATTGTCCGTCATCCCCACGTTTTCGGCGAGGTAAAGGTGAAGGACAGCGAGGACGTTCTCAGAAATTGGAACGACATCAAGCAGAAGACCAAGGGTCAGGAGACCTATACCGAAACTCTCAGGAGCGTTTGCGGCGCTCTTCCCGCTCTTATGAGGGCGCAGAAGATAGGCAAGCGTGCGGAGCGTGCAGGCATGGATTTCCCCGATGCCGAGGCAGCTTTGAAGTCCCTTGAAAGCGAGATAGAAGAGGTAAAGGCAGCATCGGCCGAGAATGAGGCTGAGGAGCTGGGCGATATGCTCTTTGCGGCTGTAAACGTTGTCCGCAAAAAGGGCTATGACGCTGAGGAGCTGCTTACCCGTGCCGCAGATAAATTCGTTGACAGATTTGAAAAGACGGAAAATATGGTTCGCTGTGAAGGGAAGGATATGCGTTCCCTTGACATAGATACGCTGGACGCTTACTGGCAGAAAGCGAAAAATCAATAAATAAGCGTTTTATGCGCTAAATTTTATGGAGGTAAAGACAATGACAAAGGCAGATCTTATCAACGCAATCGCAGAGAAGAGCGAGCTTTCCAAGAAGGATTCCGAGAAGGCTCTTAACGCAGCAGTAGCTTCCATCACAGAGGCTCTCACCAACGGCGATAAGGTACAGATCGTAGGCTTCGGTACTTTTGAGGTAAGAGACAAGAAGGAGAAGGAAGCAATCAACCCCAGAACCAAGGAAAAGGTTCTCGTTCCTGCAAGAAAGTCTCCCGCATTCAAGGCCGGCAAGGCTCTCAAGGACGCTGTTGACGTTAAGTAATTGCAAACATATGCTCTGCGCCGTCTGAATAAAGCGGCGCAATTTTTTTTATGCGGAGGACTAAATATGAGACTGGACAAATATCTGAAAGTGACACGGCTCATCAAGCGCAGAACTGTGGCAAACGAGGCGTGCGATGCCGATAAGGTGCTTGTGAACGGAAAGGCTGCCAGAGCGTCATATGACGTGAAGGTGGGGGACATCATCGAGATCTGCATGGGTTCGAAGCCCCTGAAGGTCGAGGTGCTGAACGTTTCCGAGTATGCCACAAAGGAAAATGCTTCCGATAACTACCGTGTGATCGAATAAAAAAGATGGCTGCCGAGGCAAAGGTTTCGGCAGCCGCCTTTTTATATTATTCACAAGTATGCAAAAAAGAGGGTAAAAGTGACAGTAATCTGCATAATATTTTTCGTAAACCGTTATGCTTTTTAGTGGGGAACGTCAGAAATTTATGACGGGTTTATACCTTATTGCGAAGAATTGTCTGTCACATTGCTATAAAATGAAAATGCTCTCTTGTGCAAAACAACTATTTTTTTCGTATCTTGAATAAAAACCATTGACTTTTTAGTGAAACGGTTGTATATTTAAATCACTGGAAGCGAAAACGTTTAAAGCGGGTTGCGCTTAGTCAAGGTGTTCAGAACCTGTAAGATATGTGTCAGTAATGTGTGCATATTTTACAAACGTCTTCCGGTCAGACTTATGAACCGGGGTATCCTTATTATGGTTTCAATCAAAGATATTGCAGCGGTCTGCGGCGTTTCGATTGCTACTGTCAGCAAAGCGCTCAATGACCACAAAGATGTGAGCGAAACCACAAAGCGGACTGTGCAGGAAACTGCAAAGAAGATGGGATATTTCCCCAATTCCCAGGCAAGGGCGCTGAAAACGAACCGTACATATAACATCGGTGTTCTTTTCACAGAACAGACGAACAGCGGTCTTACCCAGAACTATTTTGCTTCGGTGCTCGACAGCTTCAAGAAAGAAGCCGAGTCCGAGGGGTACGATATTACGTTTATCAGCGGAAATATCGGCGAACGGAAAATGACCCCGTATGAGCACTGCATGTACCGCAATGTGGACGGAGTGGTGGTAGTCAGCGTTGATGATTACGTTGACAAGAGCACTCTTGATGAGCTTTTTGCAAGCAATGTTCCCATTGTCAGCATCGACCATGTGCCTCAGAATCACCTTTCGGTGGTTTCCGACAATGAAACGGGAATGAGGCAGCTTGTGGAGTATATCGCAGGCAAGGGTCATACAAAAATTGCGTATATTTACGGCGATCCTTCAGACGTTACCTTGATAAGAGTAAAGGCTTTCAAGGAAACACTGGTTCGCCTGAATATAAATATCAGGAGCGAATTCCTTTTGCAGGGGCGCTACCATGATACCAAGTGTGCCGAGCTTCTTGTAAAAAAGGTCTTGTCTTGCAGCGACAGACCGACGTGCATCATTCTGCCGGACGATTTTGCAGCATTGGGAGCATTGAATGCATTGGAGGAGCTGGGGTTGTCTGTTCCGGAGGACATCTCCATAGCGGGATACGATGGTATCGTGCTGTCACAGGCTCTGAGGCCGAGGCTCACAACTATCAGGCAGGACACCGATAGATTGGGATCCGAAGCGGCGAAAAGACTTATCTCACTGATAAACAAGGAGATCTCCGCAAATGAGCCTCCGCTCATAATAAAAGGAAATCTGCTTGAAGGAGCATCGGTCAGAGATCTGAACCGATAAAAACCACGCTATTATATTTTAAATTTTAAAATATAATATATCATTAAGGAGGAAAAACCAAATGAAGAATTTAAAGAAGACTCTTGCAATGATTTCATCTGTTGTAATGGCTGGTTCCATGTTCGCTGCTTGCGGCAACGACGCAACACCTGTTACCGATTCCACAGCTGATACTACCACTGCTGCTGCAGATGCTGCTGCTGACGATACTGCAGCTGCTGACGATGCTGCTGCTGATGATACTGCAGCTGCTGATGACACCGCTGCTGCTGATACAGCTGCTGACGGCGACAAGCTCACAGTTCTCTGCTGGAACACCGATGATATCGACCCCATGCTCGCTCTCTTCTGCGAGAAGACAGGTCACTCCAAGGACGAGTTCAATGTAAAGAGCTTTGGTTGCGGCGGCGGCGAGGCTGCTGAGAACTACGATGCTTACCTTGCAGACGCTTCCAACGATGCTGATATCATGTTCGTTGAGGCTGACTGGGCTCTCAAGTACATCAATGATGACGACGCTACCAAGCCCCTTTCCGATATCGGATTCACCGATGCTGACTACGCTGACCTCTACGATTATACTCTTGAGATCGGTAAGTCCACAAGCGGCGTTCAGAAGGGTCTTTCCTGGCAGGCTGCTGCAGGCGGATTCTGCTACAGAGAAGACCTCGCTGAGAAGTACCTGAACGTTACAACTCCTGACGATTTCCAGGCTCTCGTTTCTGACTGGGATAAGTTCGTTGATACTGCTGCTAAGGTTAAGGACGCTTCCAACGGCGGAACTGCTCTCACCTCCACAATGGGTGGTGTATGGCAGGTATTCTCCGCTGCAAGAAAGACTCCTTGGGTAGTTGATAACAAGCTTCAGCTCGATGACGAGTGCAAGAAGTTCATCGACCTCGCTAAGAACATGTACGACAACGGCTACGTTGTTAAGGATCTTGCTCAGTGGAGCACAGACTGGTATGCAGCTGGTCAGACCGATTCCACAATGGGTTACTTCGTATCCACATGGGGCTTCGGTAACTCCATCCTTACTCAGGCTGCCGGCGGCGAAGGCGGAGCTACATACGGCAAGTGGAAGGTAGTAGTTGGACCTCAGCCTTTCTACTGGGGCGGTACTTGGGCAACTGTTGCTACAAGATGCAACAACCCCGAGCTTGTTAAGGAATTCATCTCCTTCTTCACTTCTGACGCTGATACTGCTCGTGCATATGCAGAGTCCAAGGGTGAGTTCGTATCCAACAAGAAGGCAATGGAGGGTATCCTTGCTGACGGTACTTACGCAGGTGAAGGTGTTCTCGGCGGTCAGAACCAGTTCGAAGTTCTCAACGACGTTGCTGCTCAGATCGATATGGCCGGTGGTATCACTGAATACGACTCCACTATCAAGCAGGCATTCAACGACGCTGTAACTCAGTACTGCCAGGGTGCTTACGATTCTGTTGATGCTACTATCGACGGCTTCGTTGACAATGTTGCAGGTTCTCTCCCTGAGCTCGATTACTCTGATTTTGAATAATCGAAAAGCAAACTGTACAACTGCTTAAATAACTTTTTACATCAATGGGGCAGACAGATTTGTCTGCCCCATAAATGTAAAAAAAGCACTTTATTTTTTATTTTGAGGGGAGAATTTTTATGGTATCAGGCTCAAACATGAAAAGTCGCTCTATAAGTTATGCTAAGTATGGTTACTTATTCATCCTTCCATTCTTTATAATTTATGCGTTTTTTCAGATATATCCACTGTTCAATACATTTTATCTTAGCACACAGAGCAACGGTTCAGTTATAACCGAGTCGGTAGGAACTGACAACTTCAGAGCTATCCTGACCGGTCAGGGTCAGAAGACTGATGATAACGGAAACGTTTATTATGCCGAAACAAGACAGGCTAAGGCTGTAAGAAATGACTTCTTCAGAGTTATGAAGAACACTCTTATCCTCTGGTTCGGTAACTTCATTCCGCAGATCATTATCTCACTTCTGCTTGCAGCCTGGTTCACAGATGCTTACTTGAAAATAAAAGGTAAGGGATTTTACAAGATCGTTATGTATATGCCGAATATTATAACTGCGGCATCAGTAGCGGCTCTCTTCGTAATGCTTTTCTCCGATTCACAGTTCGGTGCTATCAATAAGATGCTTATGAACTGGGGTGTTGACGGCGCACCTTATCCTTTCGTAACAGGAAAGACCCAGTCCCGTGTAATGATCATGATTATTCAGACATGGATGTGGTTCGGTAATACCACCATCATGCTTATGTCCGGTATCATGGGCATCAATCCTTCACTCTTTGAGGCAGCAAACATTGACGGAGCTTCTGCTTCCCAGCAGTTCTTCCTCATCACTATCCCTCTTCTTAAGCCTATCATGCTCTATACAATGGTTACATCCATGATCGGCGGACTTCAGATGTTCGATATGCCTTATCTGTACAATATGGGTACTTCCCAGAACGCCTATACAGAGACTATCGCAGTATTCATCTACAACCACTTCCACAGCCTCAAGCCAAACTACGGTTATTCGGCAGCGGCTTCGGTACTGTTGTTCATCGTAACTGCACTTCTTGGCTCTATCTGCTTTGCTGTTAACAGAGACAAGGACAATAAGGTAAAGGAGCGCAAGGGCTCCAAGGCATTAAAGTCTAAGTTGGGAGGTCTGTAATTCATGAGTACAACTATGGCAGGAACCAAGAGCAATACCAAGGCCATAAAGATCAGAACAGGTCTTGTAACAGCTGTAATGATCCTTCTTGCGATCATCAGCTTGCTCCCTATATATGTCCTTATCGTAAACGCAACAAGAGCTTCCGTTGATATCACAGGAAGCGGCGTTTCACTTATCCCTCATCTCAAGCTTTTTGAGAACATCGGTACCCTGAACGAATGGGCAAGCTCCAATAAGGTACAGTACAATGCCCTTATCGGTTATAAGAACAGTGGTATCATCGCATTCTCCACAACATTACTTACAGTTCTTTTCTCCTGCATGACAGCTTACGGTCTTGTGGTTTATGATTTCAAGCTCAAGAACGTAGCTTACACCATTATCCTTGCGGTAATGATGATCCCCGTACAGGTTACATCAGTTGGTTTCTATCAGTTCATGTCCAAGCTCGGACTTACCGACAGCTACCTTCCTCTGATCATTCCCGCTATCGCTGCTCCGGCAGTTGTATTCTTCATGAGACAGTCAATGAAGTCCAACTTCCCGCTGGAGATCGTTGAGGCTGCAAGAATCGACGGATGCAATGAGTACAGAACCTTCTTCACCATCGGTATCCCCATGATGAAGCCCGCTATCGCAGTTCAGGCAATCTTCGCTTTCGTTGCTAACTGGAACAACTACTATATGCCCTCTATGATCCTTATTTCAAGAGAGCAGAAGCAGCTCACTCTTCCTATGATGGTAAACACCATCATTTCCAACGATAAGCTTGCTGACTACGGTGCTAAGTACGCAGCTATCATGCTTTCCATTATCCCCGTTGTAGTAGTTTACTTCATCTTTTCCAGATTTATCGTTGAAGGTGTTGCACTGGGCGGCGTTAAGGAATAATTCACACAATATATGATTTTATAAAGAGCAGTCAGCTTTGGCTGCTCTTTTTTATTGTGTAAAACTTAACAAAAATATAACGCTAAATTGACGTACTTGTTTGAAATGCTGAAAGTCTTGCAGGGCTATTGACAAATCTGTACAATAATACTATAATAAATCTATAAAATAATTATGAACTACTGTGGGAATCAATATCATAAGAAGTTTTTAGGAGGAATAATGATGGCAAGGACAACTAAGAAGGCTGCTGTTGAGACTGTTGCTGAGACAGCTGCTCCTGCTGCAGCAGAGGTTCTTACATACGAGGAGATCGTTGATAAGTTCAAGGCAAAGGTTGCCAAGGCAAAGGCTCCTGTAGATGCCAGAGTAGCAGCTCAGGTAAAGCTTTTCGGTTCTGTTGACGGCATCCTTTATATTCTTATTGCAAACGGCATTGCAGTCGTTGAGCCTTTCGATTACCGTGGCGCTGATATCGAGATCGATGCTGATGCTGATGTTTTTGCAGGCGTTATTGCCGGCAAGAAGGCTATTGAGACCGCTATTGCAAACGGTGACATCAAGATGCAGGGTAATGCGGGTAAGGCAATTATCCTTGCAAAGGCTGTTTTTTGATCGGATAAAGCAAAAAGCGGGTACGATATGTGCCCGCTTTTTTTCTTATGTAGGAGGGTGCTTTGCTTTATTGTAAGAGAATAGATGACAGTCACGACCGCAGAGCTGTACAGCACAGCGAGGGGATCAGCCTGCTGATAAATGCAGTGCGCAGTGAATACGGCATTATGATAACCGAGAGCGATATTTCGTATGGCAAGCTTGGAAAGCCATATCTGCCCGAGTATCCTCGTATATTCTTCAGTATCGCCCATTGCAGCGGTCTGGCAGCGTGTTTGGTATCGGATAAGGTCTGCGGCGTTGATGCCGAAGCGCTGCGAAAGGTAAGTGTAGGAGCTGTAAAAAGAGTGTTTTCTCAGGCGGAGGAGAAGCTTATATCCTCTGCTCCCGAGAGCGACAGAGATATTATTTTCACCACCCTCTGGACGCTGAAAGAAGCCTACTCCAAGGCAGACGGCAGGGGACTTGCAGCAATGGGTGAGGCGCACTTTTCACTCAACGGGGATAATATCATTTCCGACACAGCCCTTTATTTCAGGCGATTTTTCCTTGACGGATATGTGATATCTGTCTGCTGTTCGGAGAATACGGATATTCGGCTTAAAATTGTATAACAAAAAAGCTTTACAGGTTTGAGATCTGTAAAGCTTTTTATATCAGTTTGATCTTCTGTTCAGGATCACAAAGCTTATAATGTTGATGATAATTATAAGGCAGGCAATGCTCAGCGCCACAAGCCACTGTAAGGGGTCAAGCGCCATATGAGGATAAATGATGCTGCATATCGCTGTTACGATTATGCCCGCTGCAAGGGCTATCAGACCTGTTTTGTAATGTGCAAACGGAATAAATCCGCCCACCAGGTCGTCCTTGTCGGTCAGAGACGATGCCGAAACTATAGCCATCATAAATACTGTGATAAGGAAAAGTCCCGTAAGCAGGGGAGCCGATTCGGTCGCCGTATCAGGCACCGAAAATGCCTGTATTGTGGTATCAACTTCTTCATAATAATCGTACTGATTAACAGTGGAATAATTGCTGTAAACGCTCTGGATAGGGAAGCTGAAAATAAAGAAGAATCCTATTATCACGAACATTATGCTGTTTATGGCGCACATTGACTTGTGCTTTTTGTCCCAGAGGGAAAGCTTTTCTTCGGTGAAGCTCTTGCCGCTGGGGCAGGCTGTCATATCGGAGAGAACCGCCGTCAGCACATATATCACCGCCAGCTGAATGCAGCTGTAAGGCGAACCTGTGCCGCTGACAATACATATGACCGATATTGTTCCCACGGATAATGAGGTTGTGAGCCTGATGACTGCCATATTTCTCAGGTATTTCATAGCCTCCGTGCTGTGGGTCACACGACAGGCTTTTTTGATAAGCTCCTTGCCGCTTGCCTTGAAGGTGCGTCCCGCTATTATGTAAAGCGAAGCGGATATGCTTTCCTTTGATGTTATGCAGGCAAGAAGCGTGCCGATGGATATCGCCTTTGACGAAATGTTCAGCAGCGGTATGTAGAAATCACCTGAGGAGAATACGCCTCCGTCCCTGACATACAGATTTATGAAAGCGTATGCGATGCCTGCCACAGCAGCCACCGTGCTTCCTATTCCGCCGATGTCGCCAAGGCTGCCCATTAGACGTGAATCAAGAGCTTTTTCGTTCTTTATCATCATATCCAGCGAAATTTCTCTTTTTTTCAGTAATGAATACTTGGTGATCCCGAAAAATATCACGATGAGCGCCGCAGCGGTCACATCTATCATATATCCGAGATCTTCGGAACCCATAAAAACAGCCACAGCTGCGGGTATCACAGACACCACCGAAAGCCATGTGTATCTGCTGTAAAATGTACTTGTCAGCGGTGAAAAGCTTTGCTTTTCGCTTTCGCCGTTTGTAGTATTTTCAGGCATTAAAAACGTCCTTTCCTTGTAGAATAAATGCGTATAGAAAAAAGAATTGTCTGAAAAAACAGGCTGTTACTTTGATGCACAGCATATTTATCCAAACATACATAAAATATTATTTAATTATTATAACGTATTTTTACACTAAAGTCAATGGATTTGGAATAAAATCATTGACAAGCAGGGTAAAAAAGTATATAATTTATCATAAAGATGTCATTTGTAAAATTTGCATTTACAGAAATTTATCAAAATGATATCCGACATAAAGCAAATTATAAGGAGCAGTCTTATGAGTTTCAAAGAGCGTCTGAAAAGTATATCGGAAAATTCAAAGGTATGCAATATTATACTTGCCGTTATAGTAGTCTTGCAGATAATGGTGGTTTCCTACTATTTTATATTTGAAAAGGAAGGCTATCACAGCGATGAGGTCTGGAGCTATGGCCTTGCCAATTCCTTTTATGAGCCTTTTATATACGGCGATACCCTTTCTCAGGACGTTTCCAAGTGCCACAAGTGGGTGGACGGCTCTGACTTTCTGCATTATCTGACCGTCCAGAAGGGCGAGCAGTTCAGATACGATTCCGTGTGGTATAACCAGTCCATAGATATGCACCCGCCCCTTTATTTTACATTGCTACATACCATTTCGTCGTTCTTCCCCGATACATTTTCCAAATGGTTCGGATATGTGATAAATATTGCAGCCATGGCTGTTGGTCAGGTGTTCCTTTATAAGCTTGGAAAAACAGCATCAAAGTCAAAGGTATTCGGGCTGCTCCTGTGCGTGATGTGGGGATTCAGCTGCGGATTTATCAACCTGAATGTGTTCGTAAGAATGTATTCTCTGGTAACAATGTTCGGCATACTTTATCTTTACTATCACTGTCGCCTTTATTACGGAGAAGGCACGGTAAAATCGAATCTTATTAAAATAGGAATATTCGCATTCCTGGGTGCGCTCACTCACCATTATTTCCTTGTGGCTGCTTTCGGAATAGCTGCCTGCTACTGCTTCTATTACCTTTTTAAAAAGCAGTTCAGGATGATGTTTGCGTATGCCCTTACAATGCTGGGCTCTATCGGACTTTCTATTGCGGTTTTCCCCGCAACGATACATCACCTTTTCTTTATGGAGAATACAGAGAGCCGACTTGCCACAAAAATGCCCCTTATCCACAGCTTCAGAAGCTGCGCTTCTATCGTACTCAATGCCATAACCGGCATCAGCATTTCTCCTTTTGCCACATCATGGTATTCATATGTGGTGGTTGCTGTTGTACTTCTGGCAGCGGTATGTATCCCTCTCGGCTTCCTTTTCCGCAAGGAAGAGTGGTTCAAAAAAGCCATGGGCAAGGCAGGAGACGCATGGAAATATGTAAGAAAGAACTTTGACTTTTTCTTCCTCTTTGCACTTATGGGCACTGCCTTTGAAATGATAGTCGTTTCTTTGAGCGTTAATATCAATGTAATGCTCTTACACACCGACAGATACCTTTTTGTGGTAATGCCTTGGGCAGCATTCGTTATCCTCAGAGCGGTGTGGTACATTGTAACATGGATAAAGCCCATAAAGAAGTTTGTGGGACCGATCACTGCCGTTGCCGTATGCCTTGCCATAGTCAGCAGCAATCTCCTCTGCACAAAGCGCTACCTTTTTCCCAGCCAGATGATGGGCGAGGGTCTGCTTGAGGATACCTGCACGCCTAACAGCGAGTACATTCTCTGCCTTAATTCCGAGTGGGTCACCACCTGCTTCACCGATAAGCTTATGCACAGCAGCAGAGTTTTCCCCACTACCAACTATTCCTATAGATTTAATTTTGACGAAATGGCAAAGATGGACCTTACCAAGGACTGCTATATTGTCATTGACGCATCTCAGCTCAAGGCGGCGGACGTTTTCGATGATAAGAACGATGAGGGCAAGGTTACTATCGGCAATGCAACCTTTAATCTTGATGAGGGTGCTTTTGAGGACAGAATTCTTGAGCAGGACGTTATTGACGATTTTGAGCAGAAGGTCTTTCCGGGATACAGGCTCCGGTTCTATTCATCTGAGCGTGTTATGGGTTCTATTATGCACACTTTCAAACTGGTTCCCGAGGACGAATATGTTGATGTGCCCATAATTGACGTTGAGATCGAAGAAGAGCAGAAGGAAAAGGCTGAGAAAAATTGATATTTAAAGAGGTCAATGCTATGGATCCTATACTATACATAATAATTCCCTGCTATAATGAGGAAGAGGTGCTTCCCATTACCTGCGAGATGTTTCTTGAAAAGCTTACTTCCCTTATCGGAAAGGGCAAGATAAGCGATGACAGCCGCATTCTTTTCGTAAATGACGGCAGCAAGGATAAGACATGGGACATTATCTGCGGTCTGGCTGAGCGGGATGTGCATTTCAAGGGCATTTCCCAGAGCCGCAACAGGGGACATCAGAATGCAGTGCTGGCAGGGCTTATGGACTCTATCGACAAGTGCGATATGACAATTTCTATCGACTGCGACGGTCAGGACGATATCAACGCTATGGACGATATGGTGGACGCTTATCTTGACGGCTGTGATGTGGTTTACGGCGTGCGCAGCAAGCGTGATACTGACACATTCTTCAAGCGTGTCACTGCCGAGGGCTTTTACAAGTTCATGTCCGCCATGGGCGTTGAGACTGTCTATAATCATGCGGATTACCGCCTGCTTTCCAACAGAGTCATGAAGGAGCTGAGCAAGTATCAAGAGGTAAACCTCTTCCTGAGAGGTCTTATCCCTCTGGTGGGCTTCAAGAGTACTTCCGTTTATTACGAGCGCAATGTGAGAATTGCGGGAACTACCCATTATCCCCTGAAAAAGATGCTGAACCTTGCTATTGACGGCATTACAAGCCTTAGTGTAAAGCCGCTGAGACTTATAGCTTCTATCGGAGTTATAGTTGCTATCATAAGCTTTATAGGCGTTATCTGGTCGGTAGTTATGGCTCTTATAGGTCATACCGTTGCGGGCTGGGCAAGTATGACCAGTATCATCTGCTTTATCGGCGGAATACAGCTTGTCTGCCTTGGAGTTATCGGCGAGTATGTGGGCAAGATATATATGGAGGTCAAGCACCGTCCCAGATATATCATCAGCGAGCGCACAGATGAAAAACGTTCTTGACACGCTTTAAATAGTGTGATATACTTTTATTGTAAGCCGAGGTCATCTTCGGCTTTACAAATAGTATGCGGTTAGCTTTTGCTAACTGATAACAGCTGAAAGGGGAACATAATATGACGGCAGAAATAATAAGAGGTATCCTGATACCGTTTCTGGGAACATCTCTGGGAGCGGCGTGTGTTTTTTTTATGAAAAATGAGTTCCATATCTCCGTGCGCAGAGCGCTTATAGGCTTTGCGGCAGGAGTAATGACGGCGGCTTCCGTGTGGAGCCTGCTTATCCCGTCCATGGAGCAGTCGGCGGATATGGGCAAGGCGGCGTGGATCCCTGCGGCTGCGGGCTTTATGCTGGGAATTGCGTTCCTGCTTATCCTTGATAACATTATCCCTCATCTGCACATAAATGCCGAGCAGGCGGAGGGACCTCACAGCAAGCTAAAAAAGACCACCATGCTCGTTCTGGCAGTGACGCTGCACAACATTCCCGAGGGCATGGCTGTGGGCGTGGTTTATGCAGGCATGGCAGCAGGAAACGGAACCATAAGCGCAGCGGGAGCGCTGGCGCTGTCTCTGGGGATAGCCATACAGAATTTCCCCGAGGGAGCCATAATCTCACTGCCCCTTAAAAGTGAGGGAATGTCAAAGGGTAAGGCTTGCTTTTACGGTATCCTTTCGGGTGCGGTCGAGCCTGTGGGAGCGGTGATAACAATACTTGCGGCGGGGCTTATAGTTCCTGTGCTGCCATATCTGCTCAGCTTTGCGGCAGGAGCTATGATATATGTGGTCGTGGAGGAGCTTATCCCCGAGATGTCCGAAGAGCCTCATTCCAACATCGGCACCATATTCTTTGCTGTGGGATTTGTGATAATGATGATACTTGATGTGGCACTGGGATAATATCCATATGTACAAAGCCTGCAATGTGAGTTTGAAATAAGCTCCATTGCAGGTTTTTTTATTGACATTATCTCCCGATATGATATAATAATGATAAAAGTAAATTTGCGGAGGTAAATAATATGTCATCTGAAAAAGCTCTTGTACTTTCAAGCGGAGGTGTTGACAGCACTACACTGCTGGCTATGGCGTGCCACAGATATGGCAAGGAAAATGTGGTGGCTTTGTCTATATATTACGGTCAGAAGCACAAAAAGGAAATGGAAGCTTCGGACAATGTTGCAAAATATTACGGTGTTGAACATATAAAGCTTGACCTTTCAACTATTTTCCGGTATTCCGACTGTTCGCTGCTGGCAAACTCCGATGTGGAGATACCCCACGAGTCATATGCTGACCAGCTCAAAAAGACCGATGGTTCTCCCGTTTCCACCTATGTTCCTTTCAGAAACGGACTTTTCCTTTCCACAGCCGCAAGTGTAGCGCTTTCCAAGGGCTGCACTCTGCTGATGTACGGCGCACATGCCGATGATGCCGCAGGCAACGCATATCCCGACTGCTCTATGGCATTTGTTGAGGCTATGAACACTGCCATTTATGAGGGCAGCGGAAAGCAGCTGAGAATTGAAGCTCCCTTTGCGGGAATGAACAAGGCGGCAGTTGTTGCCGAGGGCAAGAAGCTTGGTGTGCCTTATGAAATGACATGGAGCTGCTATGAGGGCGGCGACGAGCCATGCAAGGTATGCGGAACCTGCCGTGACCGCCGTGCGGCCTTTCTTGCAAACGGAATAGATCTGTACTGATAAAAGCAGGTGATGATATGAACACCGTCTACATGATGATAAAAAAGCAGACTGTCCCCAATTTCATAAATCTTGAAACAATGCTCAGGACATATGACCGCAGCGCCCTTGTCTGCGGCGCTCCCGCATGGAGATATGCCTATCATATGATACATTCGGCGGATAAGTGGTTCATTGACCCCTTTGACTTCATCGAGCCGCAGTTTCACGAGGAGGGCATGGACAATCCCGATAACCCCTGCGAGGCGGAACTGAGCGATGAGCTGCTTCTGGATTATGCGGCTCATGTCCGTGACAAGACCCTTGCGTATCTGGACAGCCTTGATGATACCATGCTGAATGAGTGCCCGAAGAACTGTCCTTACACCCGTTTGGAGCTGATACTTATGCAGTTTCGGCATCTGTCAGTGCATATAGGCATGATAAACGGGCTTACTATAGAAAAAACAGGCAGATTCCCCTTGTTTGTGGGTGCGGACGGCTTTGATAAGCTGGAAAAAGGGCTATTTGACGAATAAAGGAGAATTGCGATGAGCAAATTCAGAACTGTTGTATCAGTAATAATTATGATAATTGCAGGCTTCGTTGGCTTTATTGCAGGTGCTTTCCTTAATGACGCTATGGGCGGAGCAATACTTTTTTCAATAATATCGGGTATCGCCTGCATAATCTATACTTTGGATAATCCCCGAAAATAAACCTTGAAAGGGCAGGATCATACAATGGAAAGAATAAACGTATTTGAAAACGGCATTTATATGACCCTTGAGATAACAGACAAAGATCAGCTGAAGCTTCTGCATTTCGGCGCAGAGCCTTTTGACGAAAGTAAGATAAAGGCAAAGGACTATGATAATGCCTTTAATCTTACCGAGATATCACTCTCGGGCTTTGACCGTCCTTATGAGCGCCACGGAATAAAGTACATAGTCACCGCTCCCGGCTATCGCATGAAATATCACGACAGGAAAGACTACAGAAACGACCTTGGCAGGGTGCTTGAATTTGTTACCCGTGACGAGGAGACTGACGTTTTTGTTACCGTGAAAATTCAGTTTTACGACGGCATTTCCGTTGCCCGCTTTGTTAACGAGGTGGAGAACAGGGGAGCGGAGGAACAGACCTTGGAGTATGTTTCCCTTTTCAATTACACAGGCATTGAAAAGGAGGGACTTCTTCCCCGTGACGAAAAAATGCTGGTAAAGGTACCTCACAACTCATGGCAGCGTGAGATGGACTGGCAGACCTATACTCTCCCTCAGCTGGGTCTGGGTCAGTCTCAGAAAACCAGCGAGCAGCGCTCCTCAAAGGCTGCAAACTTCACCAACACGGGCAACTGGTCAACCAAGGAATACCTGCCTATGGGATATATCGAGAACACCGAGACAGGCACCTCACTCTTTTTTCAGATAGAGCACAACGGCTCATGGCACTGGGAAATATCCGACCAGTCTGCACATATGTACCTTGCTCTCAGCGGCCCCAACGAGCAGCAGTCCCACTGGTTCAAGACACTTAAAACAGGGGACAGGTTCACCACCGTTCCTGCGGCTGTGGGCGTTTCCCACGGTTTTGACAGCAGCATGGCTGAGCTTACCCGTTACCGCCGAATGATACGCCGCAAAAACAAGGATAACGAGAGCCTTGCCATCATCTTCAACGACTATATGAACTGCCTTTGGGGCGACCCTACTGCGGAAAAGGAATATCCACTTATTGATGCTGCTGCGGAGGCAGGCTGCGAGTATTTCTGCATTGACGCAGGCTGGTACAGCGCAGGCATATGGTGGGATAACGTGGGCGAGTGGCAGGAGTCACGTGAGCGCTTCCCCGAGGGCATGAAAAAGGTTACGGACTATATCCGCTCCAAGGGGCTTATCCCGGGTGTGTGGCTTGAAATAGAGGTCATGGGCATCAACTGCCCCAAGGCAAAGAATGTTCCCGATGACTGGTTCTTTATGCGCCATGGCAAAAAGGTATATGACCGCTCACGCTATCAGCTGGATTTCAGAAATCCCGAGGTTGTCGCTCATGCCGACGAGGTTATCGACAGGCTGGTTCGTGACTACGGCGTGGGATATATCAAGATGGACTACAACATAGAGCCTGGCATAGGCACTGAGATAAACGCCGAAAGCGTGGGAGACGGACTTTTACAGCACGAGCGTGCATACCTCTCATGGCTTGACCGTGTATTTGAAAGATATCCCGATCTTATCATAGAAAACTGTTCCAGCGGCGGCATGAGGATAGACTATGCAATGCTCCAAAGGCATTCTATCCAGTCAACCTCCGACCAGGACGACTACAGAATGTATGCCACCATTGCCGCAAACTCTCCCACAGGACTTTGCCCCGAGCAGTCTGCAATATGGAGCTATCCTCTTACCGAGGGCGACAGGGAAGAGGTGGTGTTCAACATGGTAAACGCCATGCTGCTGAGAATACACCAGAGCGGACATCTTGTATATATCAGCGACGAGCGCAAGGCTCTTGTAAAGGAAGCACTGGACTGCTACAAGGATATCCGTGGGGATATAAAGACCGCCGTGCCTTTCTGGTGTCTTGGACTTTCGGAGTTCTCCGACCCATGGGTATCGCTGGGACTTAAATGCGAAAACAAGCTTTATCTTGCCCTCTGGAGACGAAACAGCGAAAAGAGCGGCATAGTTCTTGACCTGGCAAAATATACCGATGGCAGAGGTGGAGAAGCAAAGCTTATTTATCCCTCTTTCGGTGAGTGTGAGTTTGAGTACAACTCCGAGCTTTCCCGCCTTACAGTGAATATGCCCCGTGAATATTCCGCAAGGCTTTTTGAGATAGAGCTTGACTGAAAGGTGTGATCATATGAGAAGATCAGACCGTGAAATAACTTTCATAGAGGAAAAGCTTGCCGTAATCGAAAAAAACAAGGTAATGCGCCTTGCCATGGTCGATAACGGCAGACCCTATGTTGTGCCACTGAACTATGGATATACCTATGAAAACGGCACACTTACCCTTTATTTCCACTGCGCCGCTGAGGGCAGGAAAATAGATATCCTGAAAACCAATTCAGATGTGTGCTTTGAGATGGACGGCGAGCATAAGCTTATTGAGGGAAAAATAGACTGCGCCTATGGATACAGCTTTGAAAGCGTCATAGGCAGCGGAAAGTGTGAGTTCATCACCGATGTCGGTGAAAAAATAAATGCTCTGACTCAGCTTATGAAGCACCAGACGGGTGTGGACAGAAAATATGAGTTTGCCGAAAGCATGGTCGAAAAAATATGTGTCTGCAAGATAACGGCAGATGAATTTACGGCAAAAGCAAGAAAATAAAAAACCGGACTGCTGCACACTGCAACAGTCCGATTTTTATATATTTACTCAGAACATAATTACGATTATGCTATAAGCGACATTATAATGCTGTCAATGGCGCTGTATTCATCTTCGGTAAGGTCATAGCTGAAAAGGCTGCCGTCGGTCAGCAAGAAGCAGATGTAGCTGCTGCCAATGTAGATACGCAGAGAATTTCCCTGATCGTCTGCCAGATCTACAATGTATCTGCTGTCGGACGGAACTGCTGTTACTGCCGATGCTGTCTGGTCTTCGGTGTAGATGTAAAGCTCTTTTTCAAGGCTGTCCAGATCCTTTATGCCTCTTACCTTTCGGGAGGAGTAGGAGGTCACGCTGCCGTTTTCATCGTCATATCCGCTGACAGAGGGGATTATCACTGCGGAGGAAGATGCTGCCTTAAAGCCGCTTACTGCTTCCTTGGCGGAGAAGTTTTCTGCCCTTGAAAAATCGGATACCAAAGCTGCGCCCATATCGTCGCTGCTGCCGCTGACACCTTCGCCTGCTTCGGGAAGCGAGGGGGATAATTCACTGTCGTCCTCGGTCTCATCTTCGCTGTCGTTGATATCGGAACCTGTGTAACTGCCTGCGGGGGGAGTGTATTCTGCGCTTTCCAGCTCAAGCTCTTCTTCGACAGCTTCTTCAGGCTCGGCTTCCTGAGCTACGGCACGTGTTTCAGCGGGTGGCTGAGGCACGGGTTCAGCCTTTTTGGCAGGTTCGGACACCTGTGCGTCATTGAACTCGCCGACAACGCTTGCTGCTGTTGTAACGGGAGCTTCCAAAACAGCTATAGATGCTTCGGTAACTTCGGAAGCAGTCTCGTCATGTACGGGTTCGGTAAAATCGGGTATGGGAATGCTGTCTGCACTTGCGATGCTATATTCGTCAACTGATGCTGCCTCGGGAATGTCTGCTTCGGGTGCTTCCTGAACGGGAGCCTCTTCTGCGGGGATATCTGCGGTTGTTTCCAAAGCCTGAGTTTCTATTGTGTCTGTAACGATAACCGCGGGGTCTGAATCCTTGTCAAAAACACCTGTCCTGTTGAGCGAGAAAGCAACGGCTACGCAGGCTGCTGCGGCAGCTATTACCGATAAGCTTCTGTAAAGCCTGATATGACTGCGCTTCGGAGCATTTTCCGAGTCTCTCAGCTCTATCATCATTTCCTCGGTCCGCTCCTTGAAATCAGGGGAGATCTTCATTTCCTCCACAGCGGACTTGTATTTATTAGAAAAATCTGACATATTAAAAATCATCTCCCAGCTTTTTCTTTAAAAGCTCACGCCCTCGTGCCAGCTGAGTGCCCACGGTGGCTGAACTGATATGTTTTGCGGCGGCTATCTCCTGGATACTCAGTCCGCTGTAATAAAACAGGTGGATCACCGTGCGGTATTTTTCTGGAAGACTGTTCACAGCTTCCAGAACCGCACGCTTGGTATCATCGAGACCGCTGTCCTCCGTCTGTAATGCGGAGTCTGACAAATTATCCTCTAAAGGTACTGTTTTACTGACCCAGCCTGATTTCAGGTGATTTTTGCACTTGTTCACCGCCGTTCGCAGCAGCCATGCCTTTTCATGGTTGTTGTCCGTAAAGGCGGGCTTTCGTCTGATAAGCTCAAGAAAAACGTCCTGAGCGATATCCTCGGCATCGTGCATAGTTTTCACATATGAATAACACAGCCTGATTATCAGGTCGGAGTAGGTATCAAGCACATATCGGATGTATTCGTCATCAAAGGTACCGTTTGAACCCGAATACATTGTTCCCGTTTTCCTCCTTATTCAGATTTTTGAGGTATGCAGATAGTCTGCACAAGTGCTTCTATATTATAAACAATTCAGAAGCACGATATTTTTCATTTCATACAAAAAATATTATAGCAGATACAAGAAATTTTTGCAAGGGCTTGATTTTTTCCGATAGGCATAAAAGTGGGACTGTTACAGCATGGCACTGCAACAGCCCGAGACTATGTTATTTAACCGGAATTGTAAGGTCACCTATCACCACTGCCGAAATATTGTCGGGGTCGATCACATCAAGACACAATATATCAAAATGCTGACTGTAGTATCCTGCGTCGTTTTGGGCAGGAACTTTAGTGCTGTAGGACGAAACAGAGTCAGGCGATATGGTCTGCCCGTCCGTCATAACTATGGAGGTATCGGCTCCGAAAATAAAGTTATTGCTGTTATCCTTTGCAAGATAATTTACTCTTACAGTCAGTGCGGATATGCTCAGACTTTCGATTATTATATTCTTTTCGGCAGTATAAGGCTTGCTGCGGTCACGCAAAACAGCAGGAGTGCCTACCTGTATTTCCTTTGTAAGCTTTGGCACATCTTCATTTACGGTCATATCCGCACTGCCTATTTCGGTATTGCTGTCAGAGCCTGAAAATGCAAGGATTATATTGTCCCCGGCGTTTATGCCAAGAGCGGTTGATATTATCATACAGTGTGTTCCGTCGGAAATAATGCTGTTTTTCGTACTGTATCCAAATCGGGTTGTATCGTCGTTTATCTTTGCGGAATGGTAGAACAGCCGCTCTGTTATCTCTTCATCAAACGTTCCCGAAAGCTCGTAGTTTATTATAAGCGACTGACCGTCAGATACCGCATCAAGCAGCCTGAAATCCATATCAGACGGCGCATTTTCGCCCTTGTTCAAATGAACATCTTTCATGCTTACATCGACCTGTGCAAAGGCATCTTCGGAATATGAGGCAGTGCCCAACAGATCGTTCAGCCAGCCAAACTTTACCGCCGATACCACTGTTGTGCACATTACCGCAGCCGCACATATGGCAGCAATGACCGTGCCGTATCTGTGTGAGTGTTTTACGGTGCTTTGCGCACGTCTTTTGGCGGAAGTTGCGATATCCTTGTCTGTAGTGATGGTGTCCATTTCTGCTTTTATAATATCTTTCAGTTTATTCATAGTCATATTCTCCCTTCAAAAGCTCTTTCAGCGCCTTTCTGCCACGGGAAAGCCTTGTCGTCACTGTTGACTGCGGTATCTTCAGGAGACGGCTTATCTCACTGCTGCTCATATCGTCGTAATAGTAAAGCATTATCACCGTGCGCAGTTTTGTCGGCAGAGAGTGAACGGCTTTTATGATGTCCGAGCGGTCGCTGAAATCAAAATCAACTGCTGCAGCATCAAGCTCATTTTCGCTGTTGTCGGATATGAATTTGCGCCGCCTGAGCTGCTTCAGAGCTGCATTTACGGTAACTCGGATAAGCCATGCCCTTGCGTGTTCATCGCTTTCAAACTCGGGCTTTCGGCGGTAGAGCTGATAAATTGCTTCTTCGGCAGCGTCCTCCGCATCATGCTTTGAGCCGAGCAGCATAAAGGCGTTGGCATAAAGCCGCTGCATATTATCTTTTGCTATGCTGTCAAGATCACTGCACCCCATTTTTTCACCTCCGAGCGTGCATTTGAAAGTACTTTCATAATATAAATCCTTGAAGGGAGTGATTTGTCTCATTTTTTATAAAAAAACGGGAGCAATTTTTTTGATTGCCCCCGTTGGATATTATATTCGCAGAATTACTTTACAGCTTCAAGAAGCTCAGCTGTCTTGTCAGTCTTTTCCCAAGCAACGCCCAGATCCTCACGGCCCATGTGACCGTATGCAGCCAGCTGTCTGTACTGAGGACGGCGGAGGTCAAGGTTCTTGATGATAGCAGCGGGACGAAGGTCAAATACCTTGTGAACAGCCTCGCTGAGCTTGTCATCGGAAACCTTTCCTGTACCGAAGGTATCGACCATTACGGAAACAGGCTTTGCAACGCCGATAGCATATGCAAGCTCTACCTCGCACTTATCGGCAAGACCTGCGGCAACGATGTTCTTTGCAACATATCTTGCAGCATAAGCGGCACTTCTGTCAACCTTTGTGGGGTCCTTGCCGGAGAATGCTCCGCCGCCGTGACGTGCATATCCGCCGTAGGTGTCAACGATTATCTTTCTTCCTGTCAGGCCGCTGTCGCCCTGAGGGCCGCCGATAACGAATCTGCCTGTGGGATTTACGAAATACTTGGTGTCAACAAGCAGCTCAGCGGGGATAATGGGCTTGATGACCTTTTCGATGATATCTTCTCTTATCTTGTCAAGAGATACTTCGGGAGCGTGCTGAGAGGATACAACAACAGTATCAACTCTTACAGGCTTGCCGTCATCGTATTCAACTGTTACCTGAGTCTTTCCGTCGGGACGGAGATAGGGGAGAACGCCTGTCTTTCTTACCTCGGTCAGCTTCTTTGCAAGCTTGTGGGCAAGAGAGATGGGCATAGGCATAAGCTCGGGAGTTTCGTTGCACGCATAGCCGAACATCATTCCCTGATCGCCTGCGCCTGTCTCGTTGTCATCGTGAACATTGCTGTCACGGTACTCGAGAGCCTCGTTAACGCCCATTGCGATATCGGGGGACTGCTCGTTTATGGAAGTGATAACGGAGCAGGTGTGACCGTCAAAGCCGTACTTTGCACGGTCGTAGCCGATGTCGATAACTACCTGTCTTACGATCTTGGGGATATCAACGTAGCAGCTTGTGGAGATCTCACCCATGCACATTACGAGACCTGTGGTGGTAGTGGTTTCGCAGGCAACTCTTCCCATTGGGTCCTCTGCCAGTATAGCGTCAAGAACAGCGTCAGAGATCTGGTCGCAGATCTTATCGGGATGTCCTTCTGTAACTGATTCTGATGTAAAAAGATACTTTGACATTTAAAATCCTCCTATTTTGGCTTTTATAATTTTCGGAAACTTCTTCCGCCTATTAACGTTAGCATTATTTTTCATCAAAAAAGCGCCTGTGAAAAGCTTCACAAGCGCCTTATCATTTCGATTCTGATTTTTTCAATGTGATGAAAAAAATCCTCATCTCTCGGAATTCTCCGCAGGAATTAGCACCTTTTTCGTTATATCCCAAAGGATAAACAATCAGGTTGCCGGGCTTCACAGGTCCAGTACCTCCGCCGCTCTTGATAAGGCATTATCATTATAGCATATAGTTCAGTCAATGTCAAGGGGTTACAGAAAATAACAATTATCAAATATGTTACGAAAAAATCCGCTCCTGAAATTATCAGAAGCGGATATAGCTTAGTGAGGGATAATGCTCAGGAGAACGCCCGCTGCAACTGCGGAGCCGATAACACCTGCAACATTGGGTCCCATAGCGTGCATGAGCAGGAAGTTTGTGGGGTCTGCCTCTGCGCCGACCTTCTGAGACTGTCTTGCAGCCATAGGAACGGCGGAAACACCTGCGGAACCGATAAGGGGATTTACCTTGCCCTTTGTAACAAGGCACATGAGCTTTCCGAAGAGTACGCCGGAAGCAGTACCAACGCCGAATGCTATTACGCCAAGAAGGATTACCTTCAGGAAAGCAACGGATATTACCTTTTCGGCAACGGTAGTTGCACCAACGGAAACGCCAAGGAAAATTGTGATAATGTTCATCAGTTCGTTCTGAGCAGTCTTTGTGATACGATCAACAACGCCGCTCTCCTTGAACAGGTTGCCCAGCATAAGCATACCTACCAGAGGCGCTGCGGAGGGAACCAGAAGCGCAATAATAATTGTAACTGCAATGGGGAAGATTATTTTTTCGGTCTTGGAGACCTGTCTGAGCTGAGTCATTCTTACAAGACGCTCTTTCTTAGTTGTGAGCAGTCTCATTATAGGAGGCTGGATAAGGGGAACCAGAGCCATGTAGGTGTATGCCGCAAGGGCGATAGTTCCGACTTCTACCTGATAGCCGCCTGATTTCAGCAGAAGGCTGGATACGTAAATGGAAGTAGGACCGTCCGCACCGCCGATGATAGCGATGGAGCCTGCCTCGTTAGCGTTGAAGCCCAGAGCAGCCGCACCTATAAAGGTGAGGAAGATACCTGCCTGAGCGGCAGCGCCCAGAAGGAAGCTCTTGGGGTTTGCGATAAGGGGAGCAAAGTCGGTCATACATCCGATGCCGAGAAAAATAAGCGCAGGATATATCTGCAGCTTAACGCCCAGATACAGCATATCAAGCAATCCGCCGTTATGAAGTATATCGCCGAAATTCAGCTCGTGGCCTGCGTCGATATTCCACAGCTCGGGGTGATAAAGACCTGTGTTGGGAAGGTTTGTAAGGAGCATACCGAATGCAATGGGGAGCAGCAGCAGAGGCTCGAACTTGTGCCTGATGGCAAGGTACATGAACACAAATGAAATAAGTATCATTACCACATTCTGCCAGCCAAGAACGGCAAGACCTGACTGTGCTGCCAGATCCTTTATGGTATCAATAAAAAGTGAAAACATACAGACATCCTTTCTTCAGAAGATCACGCTTAAAAAGCACGTGTACTTTCGCCTGCGGCAGCTCTTGCCCAGGCATTTGAACGCTTGGAGACAGCCGAGCGCTTTATGCTGTGTATTCTGAGAGGAGTACCGTATTCCTCACTCATGGCAGCCACTGCTGCGGCAATGACGGCGATAACTTCGCTTTCGTCATCAGCGGCGGGTGCAGCTGTTATATTGACGGGTGCGGGCTTGCTGCTTTCAGCGGCAGGAGCTTTCTTAGCATTTCCGCCTGATTTTTTTGCGTTTAATTTGTCGAAGATCTTACCCATTATCCATACAAGGAAGATAAGAATGATAAGAGCAGCGAAAACTATTGCCAGACCTGAGATAACTACAGCTCCGACATAACTCCACTCCATCTGCATATTATTTCATCCTTTCTGTGAAAGCGAGAACACGCTTCCAAAATAAATACTTATCTTATTATACAATATTTGACTTAAAAATGCAAGAATTTTTTGGCTGATTTGATTTCATTATTTTTAACATATAAAAAATTTTTTGAAATCATCACCTGTTACCCAACTGCATAAAAGTGATATATATTGTAGTATGTGCATATTTATATCAAGGACGAAAATTTTCGGAGATATTTCAGAAGAAATTTCTGTACAGCTGTGTGCATGAGGAAGCGGCGACACGCCGAAACAAATGAAAAGGCTTTGATAAAATAAAAGTTACCGAGCCGCAGATGAAAATGTTAGTGCTGTGTATTCCATCGAGATGGCAGCGGCAACATGCCGAAACTCACGAAAAGGCTTAAAGGAAATATGAGTTACCGAGCTGCAGATGAAAATATTATTGCAGTGTATTCCATCGAGATGGCAGCAGCGACACGCCGAAACTCACGAAAAGGTTTAAAGGAAATATAAGTTACCGAGCTGCAAACTAAAAATTTATTGCTGTATATTCCATCGAGATGGCAGCGGCGACACGCCGAAACTCACGAAAAGGTTTAAACGAAATATGAGTTACCGAGCTGCAAACTAAAAATTTATTGCTGTATATTCCAGCGAGGTGGCAGCGGCAACATGCCGCCTTGACTTTTGGAGAGAAAAAAGGTAAAATATCAGTAGAAATAAAATATAAGCAAAGATCTTTTCGGAGGTAATTATTATGTCATTTAAAGAAGTATCGGTTTCCGACCTTTCCTTCAATCCCTTTACCAAGATAGGCAAGGAGTGGATGCTCATTACATCGGGCGATGAAAATAAGTGGAATACCATGACAGCCTCATGGGGCTTTGTGGGCGTTATGTGGAATAAGAACGTTATTGAGACGGTTATCCGCCCCACACGCTACACCATTGAATTTGTGGAGAAGAACGACCTTTTCACCGTAAGCTTTTTCGACGAGGAATACCGCAAGGCGCTACAGTTCTGCGGCGCTCATTCGGGAAGAGACTGCGACAAGGCAAAGGAAACAGGTCTTACCCCCATTTTCACCGACGGCACAACAGCCTTTGCCGAGGCTTCCATGTACTTTGTCTGCCGCAAGCTTTACGCACAGGATATGGATATCTCACTGCTTGACAAGGAGTGCCATAAGTGGTACGAAAAGGACGCAGTGCATAAGGCATTCATCGGCGAGATAGTTAAGGCATACGTAAAAGAGTAAACTTATGACCCTGTACAGCTGTGCAGGGTCATTTTGTCTGCAAAGAGCATTACGCTTCTGCGCATTTTACAAATTCACATTTCTCAGGGTCAAGATTTGGGTGAGTTTTCAGATACCGCCTTACATATGTCAGCGAGTAGAATTTTTTTGCCAGCCCCTTGTTTACCACCAGAAGCTTGCTGCTGTAAACAAATTTCTTTTCTCCGTCAACGTCCACCTGAATGATATAATACATATTATGTCTGCCTTTCTGAATATATTATGTAGATTATACCATTTTGCCGTCTGATTTGCAATGAAAAGCGTCCTATTGGCCGATTATTGGCACTAAAAGAGTTAAAGGACGTTAATTTTTCATAAATTTCCTATAATATGAACATTTTAAAAATGAAAAAGAAAAGCCCCGATTAGCGTCGGGGCTTTGGCATATGCGGACAGGCCGCACAGCCTTAAATAAAACAAGGAAGATTACGAGTTGTTCTGCTGTCTGCATCAGCAAAACGAGGATATATCAAAATTCCAAAAGTGGAATATGATGTCTTAAACTTCGGGGAGACCAAATTCAAATCCCGCCGCACGGATATTGTCTATCACTTCGGGGAGAATTTGGCAGTTGGTCTCGGAAACGCTGTGGAGAAGATAAATTGCACCCTTGTGAGCCGCTCCCGATACCCTTTCAAGGCTCTGCACCCTGTCAGGCTGGTCGTTCACGTTCCAGTCACAGTATGCAAAGCTCCAGACAAGCGTTTTGTATCCGCAGCTTTGTACCTGAGCCAGCGCTTTTTCCGAATACTCGCCGCAGGGCGGTCGGAAATACTTCATCTCATAGCCGTAGGTTTCCTTAACATAATCATGGAGCGACATTATCTCTTCCCGTGCCTCCTCATCGGAAAGCTTTGGGAGGGAAGCATGCTTCATGCCGTGGTTGCCGATGATGTGCCCCTCATCGATCATTCGCTGCACAAGCTCCTTGTTCCTCTTGGCGTAGTCACCGGTGAGGAAGAAAACCGCCTTGACGTTTTTCTCTTTCAGAGTGTCAAGTATTGGCGCTGTGAAGCCGTTTTCATAGCCCTGATCGAATGTCAGGCATATTTTGTCGCCGTCGGTAACGGCATATGCACTATAGCTGCCGAACTGTTCATTGAACATCAGCGCACCAACGGGGCAGTTATTTTCATCTACCTCACGACCCTGACCGTATCCGCAAAGGGTATTGTCAGGCTCCTGAGCCGAAACAGCACTGCATGGCAAAAGCATCATTACCGCAGACATAAGGGCTGCTGTCGCCGAACGTATCTTCAATACGCATACCTCCTTTCAGGCAGGATATCTATCATAATAACGCATAAGCGTTTGATAGAAGTATTCCCGCAGGAGGGGACGGATAACCTCGGAGCATTTTGCTTTTACAAGATTATTATACCATCTTTAACGTAAAATACCACTACAATTCGGTTACATTTTGGAACAGATAATTTTGCCTGTTTTAATGCCGTTTTATGGTAAAAAACAAAAACGGCGCATGAAAACCATGCGCCGCAAGCTTTCTTTTTACGCCCCGAGATAGGACTTAACAAGCACCTGCAAAAGCTCATCTCTGTCAATATGACGGACAAGGCTTCTCGCATTGTTGTATGTAGTTATATAGGTAGGGTCTTCGGAAAGAATATAGCCTACGATCTGATTTATGGGATTGTAACCCTTTTCTTTAAGTGCATCGTAAATAAGCGTAAGCGTCTTTTTAAGCTCAGCCTCTTTATCTTCATACACGGAAAAAGTCATGGTCTGCTCATTATTCACAGGTCAGCACCCCTTTCTCAAATCTAAAAAATTTTATACTTGTATTATAACCTAAATTTCTGCAAAATACAAGAGCTTTTTATAAATTTCATATTTTTTTAATGCGCTTCTAATTCTTTCCGCATTACATTATATTCGCCTTGACGGCAGATATTCATATAACTTCTTTAAGAATAAGATATGCTACCGTTGCAAGGGAATGAGCCTCAACATAATCACGGTCGATGATATAATTGCCTGTTTCAAGCATCTTTTTAAGCTCGGAAACTCTCTCAAAGCCCTCAAGAGCCTTCTGCTTGTCGGGGATAACGAAATAGGACTTCTGCATGATGTGGCGTATCTCTGTTCTGATGCCGTGTGGGATAGGCACTGCGTTGGGATCCTCACTGAATACGCAGGTCTCGGGCATATCGTCCTTTTCAAACTTCCTTGCGATATCCTCAGCGGCTCTGTGACCGAATACCAGCGCTTCAAGCAGGGAGTTGGAAGCAAGACGGTTGTTTCCGTGAACGCCTGTGTGAGAGCACTCGCCGACAGCGTAAAGACCGTTTACGGAGGTCTCCGCATTGATATTTACGTTTATGCCGCCCATAAGGTAGTGCTGGCAGGGGAAAATGGGGATAAGATCCTTAGACATATCAATACCCTGGGTCATAAGGAAATCGTATATCATGGGGAAGCGGTTGCTCAGGTATTCCTTGCCCTTGTATCTGATATCGAGATAGAACTCGTCGCTGTTTGTCTTTCTGCTTTCGAGAATAATGGAGCGGGAAACAACATCTCTGGGAGCAAGCTCAAGGCGTTCGTCATAATTGTGCATGAAGCGTTCCTTGTTGCAGTTGAGCAGATATGCGCCCTCGCCTCTTACTGACTCGGAAATAAGGAAGCACTCTCTTGACTCCTTATTGTTGTATGCGGTGGGGTGGAACTGGATAAGGGAGAGATTCTTTATCTCAGCGCCCATTTCGTATGCAATAGCGATGCCGTCTCCTGTTGCGATGGCGGAGTTTGTGGTGTAGTCATATACTCTTCCGATGCCGCCTGTTGCGAACACTGCAAACTGACAGGTGTATTCGGTATGAACACTGTCCTTCAGGATATCAACCGCAAAACCGCCGTTTACCTTCTTCGCACGGCAGAGAAGAGCGTTATCAAGAACGGTAACATTGCTGCGCTTCAGAACGGCAGCTCTTATCTTTGCAGTTACCTCTGCACCTGTGGAGTCCTTGTGGTGGAAGATCCTTCTGCGGCTGTGACCGCCCTCGAGGGTGCGGTTAAGCTCACCGTCAGCGTCCCTGTCGAAATCCACGCCGATGTCAAGAATGTGCTGTATCTCCTGAGCAGCCTCGGTAACAAGCACCTTTACGGAGTCGGGGTTGTTCTTGAAGCCGCCTGCAATGAGAGTGTCGTTTGTATGAAGAGTGATATTGTCGTCGTCCACGGGCTTGTAAACAGCAGCAACGCCGCCCTGTGCCAGTGCGGAATTGCACAGCTCAAGCTCACGCTTGCTTATAACAAGCACCCTGAGGCTTTCGGGCAGGCAAAGAGCGGTATAAAGTCCGCCTACACCTGTACCTGCGATAATTATGTCATAATTATTGGGAAGTTCCATGATCTTCATCTCGTTTTCAAGAGAAAACGATACTCCTTTCAATATGGTAAAAGCTGTAATACTGAGCACCTAAGTTTTATTGATGATCGGTATAAAACGACAGCTGCCTATAATTATTGATATTATACCATATAAATAGATTTTTTTCAATTACATTTTACACGTACTTTTATTTCCATTTAACGGAACAAATATGCAATTTGCTGAATTATCCGGATAATATCTGTCAAAACTTCTGTAATACTAATCCTCAATCAACCTATAGACAAATTCTCGGCTGAAATAAGCCCATTCTTCGTCAAGCTCCCTTGCCGGGCGACAAGCCCGCCTGCAGTCGCTTTCCTAGACTGGTCTTATTTCATCTGTCGGCTTTGTCTATAGAACGATTAAAGATTAGTATAAAATGACATTTTTGAAAGGAACGTGTACATCATGAGCGAAAACATTCTTCATTTTGAGGAGAACAGCAGGCTCGTTCCCTCTGCGTCGGGACAGCTGGATACAATGGGTGCGGCAGCGGCGGGAGCTGCCGTGGGAGCAGCCATGGGCGGAGAAAAGGGACGGATATGCGTTGCTCACAGTCCCTCGGCAGGAGCGGCGTCCCTTGCCATGGCTTTTGCTGCGGGAGCTGCGTCATCGGGCTGTGAATGTGTTTTCATGGGCAGCTGTGCCGCCACCTCTGCGGCGTATGCGGCAGGGATAACAGGCTGCAGTGGCGGCTGTTATGTTCATACGGAGATAACCGCTTCTCTGGGACTTTTTGCGGGGGACGGCCTTGACCTTTACCGCAGCACAGAGGAGCAGATAGAGCATGAGCTGACCGTTTCGCATTTGCTTCCCTACAGTCATTACGGCACTGTTACGAATTTTGACGGGGCTGACCTTATCTATGCTGCCGCAGTATCGGAGCAGGTGATGCCCTTTGAGGGCATTCGTGCGGATTTCTACAGTTCATCCGAAAGGATACTTTCCGTCTGTGAAAAGATACTTGAAGGAAGAAACGACAAGAACGGCGAGCGTATAGCCTTTCGTATCAGCGGAGACGGCAGGCGCATTTCCGCCTATTCGGAGGAAACGGGCTATGTTTTCCGTGACAGGCTAGTCATGATATGCTGCATGGATATGTTTGACAGGGGAGAGGACTGCGCTGTCTGCGGTTCAGTTCCCAGAGCGTTGGAACAGCTGGCGGAAAGCTGCGGCAGGAAGATAATCAGCTGCGGGAAGAACATCTGCGATGATGAAAGCTCGCCCTCGTCACAGTGCCTTGAAGCAAGGCAGCTTGCCTCAAAGCAGCTTTTCATGCACGACGGCATAGCTCTGGCGTTCAATGTACTGGAGGCTCTAAGGCGCAGGAAGATGACCCTTAAAGAGGCTGTCTCACAGCTGCCAAAGTTTGCGGGGGTCAACAGGTATATCCCCGTGGATAAGCCCTCCGAGCTGCTGGAGAGGCTCAGCGTATCGACAGGGGGAGTGCTTACCGACGGCGACGGCGGCAGAGTTACAGTTCGCCCCGTAAGGACAGGCAAGGGCATTATGCTCAATGTGGAAAGCTACGCCCTTGAAGCCGCCTCCGAGCTGTGCGACTTCTACTCCGAGGTGATAAAGCGCAACGCATATTGAAACACCTTACAAATAAAAAGCGGCTCCTTTGTGCGGTATTGCCTATAGTTTTTTGCGGATATATGTGCTATAATAATATGGGTTTGTTTCGATAAAAATAAGAGACCCGCAGAATATGTGTAACGCAAAGAGAGTGTATGCCATGGATTACAAGGTAAACTGGGACAGCGGCGGAGTTTTCGCCGTTCCCGATGCTGCCGCCGAAGCACTGAGACTTGCTTCGGGCAAGGCGCTGAAAGTTCTTATATATATGCTTAAATACCGCCGTCTCCCCGATGACCCCGACGAGATAGGAGTGACCGCCGAGGATATTGACGAGGCTCTTTCCTACTGGTCATCGGTGGGGGTAATTTACAGGAGCGGCAATGCACCTCAGGCAAAAAGTCAGCCTGCGGCGCATGAGCCTGTCAGGGTGCTGGCTCCAAAGCCAGAAACTGCTGTTCCTGCGGCTGCAATACCGGCTGCCGCTGTGCCTGCTGCGCCCGAAAAAGAGGTCATCAGACCGAGAAAATCACTGCTTCCCACTGAGATAGCGGAAAGAATAGCCGAATCTCAGGAGATAGCGCTGCTTTTCAAAAGCGCCGAGGGCAGCCTTAAAAGAGTGCTTACCTTTGACGATCAGCGGACTATCCTGTGGATATACGACCATCTGGGAATGTCTGCGGATATCATAATGATGCTCATAGCCTACTGCTGCTCTGTCGGCAGGACGAATATGGGCTACATAGAAAAAGCTGCCCTTGACTGGCATGAAAAGAACATTGCCACTCACGAGCAGGCGGAAAACGAGATACTGCTCATGCAGAGATCCTTTACCTTTGAGGCAAAGGTGCAGTCACGCCTAAAAATGCAGAACAAGCTCACCGCTTCCCAGAAAAAGTACATTGACGAGTGGGCACGCATGGATATGTCTGTTGACCTTGTGGAGCTGGCTTATGACAAGACCGTTGACGCAACGGGCAAGCCTGCGTTCCAGTACATGAACAAGATACTTGTGAAGTGGCATGACAATAACATTACCGATATGCAGTCGGCAATAGAGTTCGATGAACGCACCAAGCCGTCAAGAGGTCAGGCACCCCGTCAGGCGGCGCAGGGAAGAAGCACAGCTGCGGAAAAATCAGCGCCATCCTTTGACCTGTCAGCCATAATGGAGCATGCCAGAAACAGCAAGCCTACTGTATAAATAAAGAGGAGTGCACAAATGACACGTACAGAGATACGTCAGAAAGCCAACAGCGAAATGGAAAAGCGCCGTCTCAGGGCGGAAGCCGAGGCGGAGGCAAGAACTGCGGAGATATACAAAAAACTCCCGCAGGTGGCGGAGATACGCCGAATGCTGGCAGGAACAGCTTCCGAGCTTTCTCAGCTTATAATCAGGCGGGGCAATAACTATAAGGAAAGCTTTGAAAAGATAAAGCAGAGCAATCTTGAGGGCAGCCGAATGATAAAGTCCATTCTCAGGTCAAACGGCTATCCCGAGGATTATCTTGAAGTCCACTACAGGTGCAGCGCCTGCAATGACACGGGCTATACGGATATGGGAATGTGCGACTGTATGAAGCGCCTCATCAACAAAATAGCTTCCGAGGAGCTTAATCGCAGTGCAAATATGCCCGATGCGGATTTTGCCCATTTCAGCCTTGATTATTACAGGGGCATCACCGTTGACGGCGTGGACTGCTACGCCAAAATGGCGGATAACCTTGATTTCTGCATCAAATACGCCAACGGCTTTTCCCATAATTCCAAGAGCATTCTTATGCTGGGCAAAACAGGCGTGGGAAAGACACATCTTTCCATGTCCATTGCAAAAGAGGTCATAAAGGGCGGCAGCAGCGTTATTTACGGTTCAGTGCTGAACCTGCTCCGTGAGATAGAAAAAGAGCATTTCGGAAGAGCCGAGGGGGACAGTGACACACTTTCCGCTCTCTGCGGCTGCGACCTGCTCATTATGGACGACCTGGGAGCGGAGCCGAGAACGCCTTTTTACGAGTCTGCGGTTTACAATCTCATAAACAGCAGAATGAATATGGGACTGCCCACAATAGTCAGCTCCAACTACTCCGTGGAGGAGCTTTACGACCATTACAACGAGAGGATAATCTCACGGCTGTTCGGCTTCTACGAGGTGCTGATTTTTGTCGGAAAAGACATAAGACAGCTGAAAAGACTTGAAAAATAGGGCATTTGACGGAATGCGGCATATGGGGGCAAATGCACAGATGGGTCGAATACTTCTGCGCCTTTACGCATAAAATGGCGAATAACCTTGAGTTACCGAGAGACATCTTGAAATACATAAATTTATCTCAGAAATGCAAAATATCAGCCGAATATTTATGGATATAAAATGTCCGAAATGTATTGATTTTTGCCAAAAGACGTGGTAATATATTGAACAAGGACTTATTTCCGGTGTCAGGAAATAGCGAGACATATATATTAACACTATAATTGCAAAATGAAAGGATGACTCCACGATGAACGAAAAGATCAAGGTAATTATCGGAGACGAGAGCAAGGAATTTGGCTGTATGCTGGCAAACTCACTGAGAGGAAGAGGCTTTTTTGCCGTTACCCGTGACAATGACGGTCTGCTCCTGCTGGAAGCTATCAGAAGTGAGGAACCCGATGTTGTTATAGTTGACAGCATTATCCCCGGAATAGATGCAGCCGAGCTGATAAAGCGCTGCGACAGCTTTGTACATAAGCCCTTTTTCATCGTTACCTCCGCATACAGGAACGTTTTTGCGGAGCGCCAGATAATGTCCATGGAGAACGCATATTTCATGCTCAAGCCCTTTGACTGCGATATGCTGGTGAACGTTATCAGAAGTGCGGCGGCTATGGAAATGGCTCCCGGCGACCCACGCCTCAGCGAGGATATGGAGATGGTAGTTACCGAGATAATCCACCAGATAGGCATTCCCGCTCATATCAAGGGCTATCATTATCTCAGGCAGGCAATACTTCTGAGCTACGATGACCCCGATATGCTGGAGAGCGTTACAAAGCTGCTTTATCCCACAGTTGCAAGGCATTTTAATACCACCGCTTCCAGAGTGGAGAGAGCTATCCGTCACGCTATCGAGACCGCATGGGACAGGGGAGACCTGGACACTATCCAGAACCTTTTCGGCTACACCGTGAGCGTTGGCAAGGGAAAGCCCACAAACAGTGAGTTCATCGCACTTATCACCGATAATCTCAGGCTCAAATATAAGTCCGCTCAGGCAAGAAACAGCGCCGCTGCGGTGAAATAATGTTTATGAAAATTCAAGGGGCTGTTTCACACGATGCAGCAGCCCTTAGTTATATAAGCTTGTAAAAATATCCGCACAAATAAGCACAAAGGTAAAAAGTTTAGTCGCCGACAGGCGAAGGTACACACAAATCAGTAAAATTGATATGTAATTAAAGGGCTGCTGAAGCGTTAAACTTCGGCAGCCCTATTCTTATATTACCAGTATGTAAATGCAAAGCCCGCAAGTGGCGACAGAACTATCATTATCACCGAAAATGTGAAGGATTCAAGTGATGTGAGGGTCGCACGCTGTTCCGAGGGGAACATATCCTGCAAAAGCACATTCGTCCGCACCTGAAGAGCATCATCAGCCACAGCGGCAATAAATCCGCCCAGCGCCATTACTGCGTACATCGGCGAATGCTCCGCAACAATGCCTGCAAGCACCATAACAGATGATATGCAGAAAACGCACCTGTAGCTCAGCTTCGGAAGCTTTGTTATCAGCTTGGAGCCGATTATACCGCCAATTTCCATAAACAGCAGGGCTGCACCCAGCAGGCGGTGGGGGATACCCCTTTCGGGGAGCTTTGCCTGCAAAAAGAAAAGAAGCAGGGTATCAGCCGCACCAATAAGGGAATTTACTATCATAAGCTTCATTGCCCTTTTGGCGCTTTTCATAAATGTAAAGCTTTCTTTAAGGCATATTGCCAGCCTTGCGGCTATGCTTCCGCTTTGCTCAGGTGCGGGAGCATACATCTCACTGAGGGACATGAGGACGGCAATCTGTATCACGCCTGTGATAAGGTCTGTGCCGTATGCAAGCCTGTGACCGATGAAAAGGGCGAAGCCTGCGCACAGTGTGGATATTCCGCTGCAAAGCCTGTATATCACCAGCTGATCGGATTCAAACCGCTCAAAACGGCTCTCTGCATTTGCGGCTTTCAGTGAGTCATAAGCCAGAGCGTCCCCTGTGCCTGAGGAAAAATTGTAGCTCAGTGCGTGGAATGCAATGGACAGGCAAACGGTGAAAAGGTTATCCGAAAGTATCATAATTATGTTGCCTATCATTCGCATGATACTGCTTACGATAAGCATTTTCTTCCGCCCGAAAACGTCTGCCAGAACTCCCGAGGGTATCTCGAAAATAAGGCTTGTGATGTGGAACACTGTCTCGGCGATGCCGATATCCACAAGGTTGTAGCCCCTTGCCGCAAGTATTGCTACCCATGCTCCCGTAAGGGACAGATTTCCCAGCACAGATGAGGCGTAAAGCTTACGTATTTGTTTTTCGATATTAAGCATAAAAAAATCTCCTTAAACTGAATTTAGTGATAGTTTAAGAAGATAATGCGCACTATTTATTTGTAAAACTGCTCTGTTTTAAGTCAGATAAGAGCCTGTTTATGACAAATTTTCTTACAAAAGGGCGCACTATCCCCGTAAAAGGGAAAAACGGAACCTTTCTGAAGCTGTACATTTGTCATTTTCCAAAGCATGATACTGACCTCTTTTATCATTGGTGAATGGTTTACTTTTTTACTATATCACACCCGACTGCGTTTTGTCAAGGGGTGTATCCTTGGAATTATGCTCTTTTTCTCAAAAAAATTTCCCAAAAGTAGTGACAAATGCAGAAAAATGGTTTATAATATAAGTTATGAATATCATAATTGGAGGCTAATATCATGTCAAAGAAACCCTACTACATTACGACCCCTATCTATTATCCTTCGGGCAATCCTCATATCGGTCACTGCTATACCACAGTTGCCTGCGATTCCATTGCCCGTTACAGACGAATGCAGGGCTATGATGTGATGTTCCTTACCGGTACGGACGAGCACGGTCAGAAGATCGAGCAGAAGGCTGCTGAAAAGGGTGTTACTCCCAAGCAGTATGTTGACGAGATCGTTGAACATTTCAAGAAGCTCTGGTCCTACATGAACATCAGCTATGACCGCTATATCAGAACTACCGACGATTATCACGTAAAATCCGTTCAGGCTATCTTCAAGGCTCTTTATGACAAGGGTTATATCTATAAGGGCGAATACAAGGGCAAGTACTGTACTCCCTGCGAAAGCTTCTGGACCGAGTCCCAGCTGGACGAGGACGGCAAGTGCCCAGAGTGCCACAGAGATGTTGTTGAGGCCAAGGAAGAGGCTTACTTCTTCAAGATGTCTCCCTTTGCTGAAAGAATCGAGAAGCTGCTCCTTGAAACCGATTATCTCCAGCCCAAGACCCGTGCTACTGAGCTTGTAAACAACTTCATCAAGCCCGGTCTCGAGGATCTCTGCGTTTCACGTACCTCCTTTAAGTGGGGCATTCCAGTTCCCTTTGATGATAAGCACATTATATATGTATGGGTAGATGCCCTTTCCAACTATATCACCGCTCTGGGATATGCAAACGACGCCTACAATGATTATGACAAGTTCTGGCCCGCAGATGTGCATATGGTAGCAAAGGATATTATGCGTTTCCACGCTATCATCTGGCCCGCTATCCTTATGGCTCTTGATCTTCCTCTGCCCAAGCACCTTGCTGTTCACGGCTGGATAACCTTCAACGGTCAGAAGATGAGCAAGTCCATCGGCAACGTTGTTGACCCAATGGTTCTTGGCGAGAGGTATTCTCCCGATGCTATCAGATACCACATTCTCCGTGAAATGGCTCTCGGTGCTGACAGCTCATTCTCCAACGAGATAATGATAAACAGAATTAACTCCGACCTTGCAAATGACCTGGGCAACCTTGTTTCCAGAACCGTTGCAATGGTGGAGAAGTATTTCGGCGGCACTCTTCCTGCCGACAAGAAGTCCGACCCTATGGACGATGAGCTTATCTCCATGGCAACAGCTCTCCGTGCAAAGGTTGACGAGTGCATGGACAACACCACCCTGAACATCGCTCTTGCTGAGATATTCAAGGTAATTTCCCGTGCAAACAAGTACATTGACGAGACTGCTCCCTGGGTGCTTGCAAAGGACGAGGCCAACAAGCCCAGACTTGCAGCTGTTCTTTACAATCTCCTTGAAGCTATCAGAATTTCCACATCTCTGCTTTCCGCATTTATGCCTACAACCATGCCTAAGGTATGGGAGCAGATAGGTGCGTCCGCCGATGATGTTTCCTACGAAAATGCAGCTAAGTTCGGCGTTCTTCCTGCCGATGTCACCGTTCACAGAGGAGAAGTTCTCTTCCCCAGAATCGACGTTGACAAGGAGATAAGCGAGCTTAATGCTCTTATCGAAGCTCAGATGAAAAAGACTCAGGCTGAGCAGGATAAGGACGGCGCAAACCTTGAGCCTCTTTCCGAGACTATAAAGATCGACGATTTCTTCAAGTCCGACCTGCGTGTTGCAGAGGTCAAGTCCTGCGAGAAGATACCCAAGGCAAAGAAGCTCCTGAAGCTCATGCTTGATGACGGCTTCGGCGAGAGACAGGTAGTATCGGGCATTGCCAAGTGGTATGCTCCCGAGGATCTTATCGGCAAAAAGGTAATTGTTGTTGCAAACCTTGCTCCCGCAAAGCTCTGCGGAGTTGAGTCCAACGGAATGATAGTTGCCGCAAGTGTCGGAGAAGATGCAAAGGTAATTTTCGTTGACAAGGATATCCCCAACGGCTCTAAGCTTTCATAAGTTTATACAGTAATAACAAAAGGGCATTGCCATTTTCGGTAATGCCCTTTTTTCATGGGTGCTGTTACAAATGCAGTTTTAACACCTGCAAGCGGGGGTAACACATAGAAAAAGGGTGTACAGATCACTCTGTACACCCTATGGATATCAGCGTATAAATTACTTGAAGTAACGGTTGAGGAGACCCTGGAATGCCTTGCCGTGTCTTGCCTCAACATGATATCACATTTTAAAAAACGCATAAATAAAGGAAAAGGCTAATGAAACAATGAAAATATTGTGCAATTTCCCACTAATTTCCCACTAAAAATCTTCCCACAATGATTTGCTTAATTATGTGGGAAAGGGCAGCTTTGTCATATTAATTTTGAAAATCGTAAAAAATAGGGATAACGAAATTCACTTCGTTATCCCTAAAATTATATCTCAAATAGAATTATCTTTTCTTAGGCAACCAAAACCATATTTTATTCTTAGCCACCTTATAATAAGCTCTCTTACCATCAAATAAATAATACTCAATGCTATCCCCAAGTAATATAGCTATAAAACATAATATTATCCAGATAAGACAAAAGAACACATTACACTGTCCCCAAAAGAATGTAAATGGCAATCTACTATAATCCCATACAGGGTTATATCCGTATATCATCACAAGCATAAGTCCAGTGATACCTTCACAAAACGTAGCTATACCAGTTCCTATAGCCAACTGCCATTGAAGCAATATCTCAAATGAAAAAAGATTATTTACAAGCGAAGCTAAAAGTCCAATAGCACCAGCACAAAAAAACATACTGAGTGATGTGTAGCCACGGTATAATAGCTCGATTATAATATAAACAATTCCACAGGCAACAAAAATCGTACTATTTTTGATTATTTGTTTAATCATAACTTATCTCTATCGCATCTACAGCTTCAATAGTTTCGCAATTTCTTATCTGAACTTCTATTGACTGCTGTTTGCTTACCTTGGGTGCAACATAAGCTGCAATGCTCAGACTCAAAGCAAGTAAGTCATTATAACCGAACTCGGTACACTCTGCTGTAGTTGCATTCCACTTCAGAGGATACTCAACACCTATTACTTTGGCTCTTTCGTAAGATGCTAAATTTCCATTCAGGAGTGACTGCTTCTCCTCGGTGCAACTGTAATACTTGCCATCGCTGTACAGATACGGATGACTTGCAAGCCATTCAGATAACATTTTTTTAGACTGTGCAATTTTATCTTCCTTGATACCATCAAGCTCTTCCTTAGTAATCTTACCCTTTTTAACATCAATAAGCTTGCCGTCCTTGATTATAAGATCAAAATTAGGAGCATAGGATACTATTTTCTTACCAAGTTCCGAATCATCTGAAACAACCCAATCGGCATCTCCGAGCCAGTCTGTATCTGGGTATTCCATATTGATAATAAACCATTTGTTTTTATATACTATCATTTGAGAATTACCCCCATCTGCTGCTCCTCTTTCCTAACCACAGGAATATCAAATTTTTTCAATTTCTCTTCCAGCTCGTTAATTTCGTCTCTTACCGCCTGACGTTTGGCGTTTAATTCGGTCATGTCATACGGTGCAGTCAGCCCCATCAGCGCATATTCATAGCACTTGGCTATTTTCCAGTCGCCTATGGGGCTGGCGCTATCCGACAGCTTCCAGCGGCAGTCAGCAATTTTCTGCTGGATTTCATTGTATGTATCCATTTGTCGTACCTCCTCAGCCTATGCAGAAACAGGGGCGAATACCACTCACAGTCGAAGCACTGCTGTTGCCCGCATAACCATTGCCGCCCACAAACGCAAAGTCGCTCGACAAAGAGACTGCTCTTAGCCACCACCAACCACGATTACAAATGCACTTTGGCGCTATTCTGAACAGTGGGAATTGACGATAATTTATACCTACATCATATTTTCCACCAAAACAGATGCCACCATACACCTCGGGTTCAGACATTAAATTGGTTTTTATATCAACCCATGACCGACCATTCGTAGAACCTCCTAATACACTATTAGATAGCATTTCACGATGCGACAACAGGTGATTATTTAATTTCGCTGAAAAATGTGTATCATACACAGGTAACACCGATGCAAACATGAAACTGCCAACATATCCGCCAGTAGTTACATTTGCACCATTCATTCGGTTATTTCCAATATTCTCATCAGGCACAATAACAGCATGATGCTGTGTAAACGCCGTATCACCTGTATTCAGGTATGTATCTATTCCAGCAATGCGGAATTTGGTATTGTATGTGACAGTCTGGGTCGATTCGACCAGCGTTTTTGTACCATCATCACCGGTCTGTTCCACAAAACAGGGGACATTCGCAATGTCTCCCGACAACGTGAAATAGTCACCGATATATATGTCTGAAAACGACCCGTCACTAATCATGGCGCAGATGTCGTCAATGGTGTATCCTTTGGCGAATAAATCATCGCCACGAAAGATATTATTATGATTTTCTGCGATAGTCTGTGATAAAATGTCGGTTTTGTCTGCCTTGGTACTTTCATACCCATTCCACTTTGTCTTATCAGCTGCTGTTACATGAATATCTGTATCGGTAATATGATTATTTACTTCCTCAGTAAGAGAACTAATATTTCCATTACCCTTTGTTATCTTTTTGTTTAGAATAGTATACATTTCATCATTATTGAATGTATTCATTTACTCACCTCATATCTTTTTCCAGCCAGAAGAGGTAAGAATGTATACCTCGGTTTCACCGTCATAATTACCAACAATACACGTTGATCTAAGTGCAGGAAATACATCAAAATCTGGATTACCTGCAAATGTTCCACTTGCCTTTTTAATAGTAGTAGGAAGTTGTGCTATCTCGGCTTCTGTATCAACATAAAAACTACATATACTTGTATTATAGTCACCACTTCTTGTGGAAAGATTTCCAGCCATAAAACCATCCTTTCATTATATAAAATAAGACTGCTATACAATAAGTACAGCAGTCTTGTATATGCAATTAATCATTCTTTACAGGCAATTCGTTAAGTTCATCATAGCAGTTATGCACAAATGAATTGCCCCCAAGTGAGGTGTAATTAGAATATAGCTTTGCAAGGTTTTCTTTTTCATACAAGGTTATATATCCTGCTTTCATTCTTGAATTATATATAATAAGAATGCTGTTCCTTAAAGTACACTGTAAAGCGAGACTCTGCTTTTTGAGTTCAGTATTAATTTCCTCGTTCTGTTCAATCTGTTTCTGTACAAGTTCTGTAAGGTTATCAATCTTAGCATTGATACCGTCCCGATCACTTGTCTTGGTTATCCAAGTGACAAATTTTGTACGAATAGGTTTTACAATAAGAATAACTAAAGCAATGATAGTTGAGACACTTCCGCAGTATGTAGCGATAGTATCTAAATTGAGGTTTTCCATAACCCACCTCATTCCGAGATTTCAGGCTTATAGTCCGTGATCTCCAGTATGTCGTTCATGTTCTTGACCGCATTTTCAATAGCAGCCTCTATTGCATCTGCCGAGAACTTTAGATGATGCTCCTCTGCGATTGCAGTGAGCTTCTCAATTACCCACTTCTTCTTATCCTTGCCAAGATTTGTTCCATTAAAGAGCATTTCCGCAGCCTTTACAAACACGACTGCATACTCGTTAAGAGTATTCCACTGCTCATTGTTCAGCTTAGTCTTGATCCAAGGTATTACAATAACGGTAATAATTGTGCCGAGCAGGGCAATAACCAGCTCAATGATAGTTGTAATGTCGATTGTCATAATAAAACTTCCTTTCGTTACATCTTGAAATAATCACGGAAAGACTTGTATCCAAACTTCGTGATACTGGGCGCTCCACTCTTGGTTTCATCGCCATACCACTGAGAAGCCTTGGGTCTCGTATCCACATGGACATCCCGACTGTTGATATACCCTATGCCGTATATTCCGCCCATCTCTTCCAGCGTTACGCACACAATCTTAGCGTCGATTATCTTCTTGTTTTTGTCATAGCAGACAATATCCGCTGCTCTTCCGAGAACATGATATCCCAATCCGTTACCACCGACCGCTTTGTCATGCTCCGCAGTCCTGTAACCACTGTTGACTATAATCATCGAGCAGTCCAGTTTTGCATACAGGGCTTCCAGAATTTCAATCAGCTTGTTATGTATTTTGACTTTATCCGAATAGACCTTACTGCCCGATTTACTGGTAAACTCCTTGACCTTGAAATGGTCAGAAAGCTTGGTTTCGCCATATTTCTTCAGCGGATAAGTCGTTATCACATTCTTAAATGTCGGTACTTTAAATGTGATATTATCGGGAACAACATACTTTGACGATTTAACCGTCTCAGCTTTTGCAACTGTACCCTTACCGGTATAATCCTTATAACAGTAATCCATATCGGTCTTAGAGGAGAAACCGCTCGGTCGTCCGACCCATGAATACTGATGAATAACATACTTGCCTTTGTAGCTTGTCTTTTCCAGAGGATTTCCGTTGGCGTCTCTTACGTGAGCTACCCAAGTGTCATAGTTCTCTTTAACCCTGTCATCGAAAAATGTGTTCAGGTAACTTACACTGTTGTAGTTGCCAACCTTGTACCCAGCCTGTCCGATAGTGTCCATAAATTCTACAGCCATATCAGACACAAGCTTTTTGGTAGGTGTTATACCGTATGTTCGCTTTACGTAGTTGTAGCTGCCGTTCTCCCAGTCGAAAAACACAGGATAATTTATGTTCTTTCTGTAGGGCAATATCGTCTTGAGACAGAACTCTGCTTCCTTTTTCGCATCAGCCACACTTCCTGCATAGCTAAACCAGTATATCCCGATATCAAGTCCGCATTTTATAGCATTTTCAATGTAGGTCTCAAACATCGGGTCAACCGTGTTAAAACCAAATCCAGCTCTGATAATCACAAAGTTAACCTCGGTTTTCTTAACTCTGTTCCAGTCAATGTTTCCATTGTGTTTAGAGATATCTGCACCTTTTGCAATCAATTCCATGTAATCACCGCCTGTCATATTCGTCTAAAATATCTTCCACCGACATATCATCGGTGTCATATCGGTTTGAATAGTTTATCTCTTCCGGCTCTTCATCTGTAATTGCTTTGTCCATCTCATCTGTTGGAATGCCCCACTTGCTGCCGGTATAGGCTCTCACGCCGTTAAGCCCCGCATAAAATACAAAGGACACTGCGGAAGTTCCCCACAGTGTCTCAATGATCGTTATGCTAAGTGTTTCTACGGCGTTCTTGTCGAACCACGCCAGAACGTATGAAGCCAACGTGAAGAATAGGCTAACGCAAATACAGCCTATAAGCCATTTCTTAGAAAATTCCATCTTACGCTTTTTCATTATATACTCACCTTCACCGCAAACTATCAACAATAGACAACTCGTTGATGATGTTGATGTCTTCATCAAAAAACATTGATATTTCATTTATCATCGGATAGTTATTTGCAGACATGATATAGAACCTATAAGTCGTGTAGGCAGTGTTATTATTAACTTCAAATGTTTTACTGAATACTTCTATAAGATTTTCAGAGAAAACATAATTACCCAAATCAACATAAGAAGAGCCATCATTAGACCCTTGCAGAGTAAAGGCTTTTACGCAATCGTCATATTGTGCATGAGCTTTATACATAACGAAACTTTTCAGTACCTTTGCCGTTGGAAATTGTATCTGTAGCCATGTGGGAGTAGTCTTAGTGTTTGCCAACCAGTAACTACTTGTACTCGTTGAGCCGTCAAAAGCATAATACGGATTACATCCTGAACGATAACTCTCTGCCGAGGCTATTATATCGCCATCGTCGGCTGTTATTGTGTCAGCTGTCATACTCATAAAACCATCGGAATATACTCGTGAAATTCCAACATAGTAAGATGTTGATTTAATGACTACTTTTGCTTTAGAAATAGACAAAGCAAGGTCTGCCAAATCTATGACTACGGTATTGTTAGTTATAGCGCTATAAGTACCTTTTAACTCATCGTTTATGTATAATTCAAAGGCGGGGGCGGTATCATACAATGTCTTATATTCTACGGTATATTTTGATGTGGAAGTTATATTTGCAGTGAAAGAGACAGTTGATTTTTCAACTGTAGCAGATGGTTTATCCCCACTGCCACTGTCATCAATATCATCCGCATTGCCATTAACATACCTATATACGTCCCTGTTGTAGTTCTGAGTAATTTCATCAGCTGTTAGTACCTTATCATAAATAGCAGCTCTGTAGTAATAACTCTGACCGCCAGCGTGTTCATTCTTTCCTCCTGCTTTAACGCCAAGACACGGGAATAAAGTATTTGTTATCTTATTTGTACAGCTTGCTTCAGATAAATAAATTCCATTTATATAGGACTTCAGCGAGCTACCGTCAAATGTCATTGCCACATAGACAATTTCACCTTTAGTATAGGTCGAAGACATATTTTTCCAACCGCCTGAGTATGCCTGAAGCGTAATTTTTGTAGAGTTTTCCGCTGTAATACCGAACCCGCCGTAATTGTCACTTGCATAGGTATTGATTATATCGCTCTGGTAACTATCCAAAGAAACAATCTTCACCACAGCTTCTACGGTAAAACTGCTGTAAGTTGACATATCTATCGGCAAGACAATACCGCCACTGGCTACGGCTGGCTTAATGTAGTAATCTATATCAATGTAGTCCTTGGCTTCAGTGTCTCCCATAGAAACTCGATAGGCACTCTTTTCATGCACCAAATCAGTCCACGATGCACCATCGGAAACGTGTCCGTAAGGCGTGTTCCATCTGCCGTCAAAAAAGGCATTTGCCCCCGATACATAACCCAGTTTTTCAGGGGTAACTTTGCTTGAACTGCCTCCACTGTTTACATATCCTCTTCGTGTAATAAAACAATCCATGTTATCCCACCTTTACGCTAATGTCCAGTTTTTATTAGTAGCTATAGCTTTTTGTTCATCTGTAAGCTTTGCAAGGTTTGTACTGCCAAGAGTAAGTGTCTTTGCCGTTTCATCGGTCAGATTCTTCAGGTTGTTAAACATAGCAACCATGCTTTCTACCGTAAGATTAGAGGATACGTTAAGGCGAAGACTCATGTTCCAGTCCGTGCCAACCTGAACGTCTTCAAGAGCTGTGCAGTTATAAAATACATAATAAGAATTATTTGTAGATGTCAAGCTTGAATTAGTTGCAGTTGTAATACTTGAGGGTAAATATACTTTCTTTAAGACCTTACAGTCATAAAAAACTTGCACACCTATTGTAGTTACGCCTTCTGCCAAAGTGACTTCCTCCAGCTTTGAACATCCTTTAAATACTTCATTTCCCATACTAAGTGTATCAAGATAACCTGTTACATTCACTTTTACAAGAGAAGTGCAGCTATAAAAAGTTCCTGTTGAAATTTTAGGCACTTCCAATTCTGCTGGAAGTGAACTGCAACTTTGGAAAATATTAGTTCCAAGAGTAGTAGCGTGAGTAAGTATTTTTTTTACTAACTCTCCAGACGTAATGTTTTTATTATCGCTAAAGCAATAACCTCCAAGAGAGTAAAACGCATTATCGTCAATAGTTAAATTACTTAATGCCCCACTTTGTCTAAAAGCGTATATATCAATTTTAGTTACACTACTTGGAATGTTTAAAGTTGTTAGAGAGGTACATCCCGAAAAAGCATAATCGCCGATTTCTTGCACCGTGTTAGGAATAGTAAAAGAAGATAATTTTGTACACGAATTAAACGCTCCATACGCTATTTTTTGAACCTGTTGTTTATCCTCTGGTATGTCAAAGATAAATTCTTCCAATGCAGTGCAATTCTGAAAAGCATTTTGTCCAAAATGATATAATGTTTCACTGCTGGATTTTGTAGCTCCAGTCAAAGTTACTTTCTTTAAGTTCGTACAATTACCGAACATACCAAACCAGCATTTTGGAATTACTATCTCTGTAATTGTGGTGGTATAATCAAACACATAACTACTTAAAGAGCCGGCATGATTGAGTATATTTGTCACATCTTCATTAGTAACACTTGTTCGGGAAAAACAACTTGAACCTAACGACATCTTCGTTCCTTCTGCAAGTGTGATATTAGAAACGCCAGAATAATTAAAAGCACTATCACCTATAGATGTAACACTTGCAGGGATATAAACCGTAGATAGAGCAGCTGTATTATAAAAACAATTACTCGGTATGCTTGGCATACCATCCGGTATATTGACTGATTTTAGTTTAGTACAACCAGAAAAACACGACCCATCAAATTTTACGCAGGTTGTAGGCAATTTTACACTTGTGATGTTTTTATTGTTGTAAAAAATGTTTGGATTAAGACTTGTCACCCCATCAGGTACAATAACATCACCTGTAGGCAATCCTGAACTGTCAATGGGGTATATACCTTTTTGCTTTCCACCGCCACCGCCATATGTATTATTTCCTATCATGCGATTACCTCACTTTTTATCTTAACTGTAATATCCTCCGTAGGTATCTCACTGCAAGAAAATACAAACGCTGTATCAGTCTCCGCCGATAAATAAACACCATTTTCGGCATACGCTTTGAGAGACGCAGCGTCAGGAATAGGCGTGTTTAGCCTGCTCGTATCCACTGTTGCAGATACTGTGTTGGTCTTAGTCTCACTGTCCCAGCTTGCAGCACTCAGCGTAATACTTTGAGATATCTTGGTCTTTATAGCTTCCAGATCGCTCTTAGAAGCGAAATTGATACCCGATACATCACCTGATACCCTCATCTGTATGGTAAAATCCACAGTCGGCTTTTCTTTGCGGCAAACTGTCGTGATGCTGCCATTAGCAGTTGTTATCTTAGTCAGGCAGGCAAATGCCTTTTCCTCACTGTCCCAGTTATCCTCTGTGTCGGAATATTTCAAGTCCACAATAGGCATATTGTCTGCACTGATAGATGTTACTGTTACAGTCTGCGTATAAGGAGCAGTATTACTCCAGCCGGATGCAGGAAGCGTTGCGTATAAAACAGCACAGTCAGTATTGATATCGACCTTGCCCTCGGCAATTACATTTGTGTCTTCTTCTCCAATTAGCCAGTGTTTTGTGTCTGAGTCGATAGACGGTACAGGTGCTTTCAGTGATAATAACCAGTCAGCTTCACTGCCTGTATAACCCTTTGCTACCGCCAGTTCATACGCCGATTTTCCGTCATCTCCATTAGTACCGTTTGTACCATTGGTGATAGTAGCGCTCGTGGTTCCCGAGCCATCAGTCGCAGTTACCGTGCAGCCCGTTTCCGTCTGCGATACCGACAACATAGCAGATGTACCGTTGGATACATTTGCGGTCGTAGTGCCATTAGCATCAGTCACAGTTATGGTAGCTCCAAGGTCGGTCTGTGTAACTTTGGCAGTAGGGGAGACACCATCAACACCCTTGTCACCCTTTTCGCCCTGCTGACCTGTCAAAGCAGTCCAATGAGTAGCATCAAACTCTGTTCCTGATGTGTGAGCTTCGGTACATTGATAAATAATTGTGCCGTAAACAACTAAATTATCAACAACATACGCTGTATTTGCGACCCAGCTTGGGATAGCACTATCGTTAATACACGTGATTACACCCTCCGAGCTGACCTTAATGGTCTCACCGTCTGGCTTAACACCGCCCAAAATCGTAGTGGTAGCTATGGGCAGAGTATAAGGCTGCGCTTCACTGCCCTTTATAACGCCGTTGCTGTCAATAGTAATAGTTGTACCATCGACTTTAACACCACCCAGAACTGTGGTGCTTGCTGTTGGAAGTGTGTAAGTTGTTGCTCCGTGGATAGTACCATCTTCATCGATGGTTATTGTATTACCATCGGGCTTAACGCCACCCAGAGCGGAAGTAGTCGCTGCCGGGAGGGTATAATCGCTGCCCACTACCGTGTCTTCCCATGTTAATTTTCCTTCGCTATTCGTACCGAATTTATCAAGAATTTGCATATTTGTGTGGGTATGTACCTTGTCCAACATTTGGTTAGACAGCACTTGCCAACTGATTTTTTTATCAACGTGATTAGATGTATTCAGAATAAACACATCTGCATCATTTAAACTTGTAATAGGGTCTAAATCGTAAATATATGCCATTATTCCACCGCCCTTTCTAACAATTCGGTCTTGTGATTTTTAATAACTTCAATATACTTACCATCATTAGTCTTATAATATTTATCATCAACTGTTCCAACATCTACAACATAAGTGTTGCTCAGTAAAGACATTTCATATTGAGGATTATATAACTGTACACTAAATAAATAAGTTTGATTATCTTCTGGAATAGTATAAGTAATTACCTTATAAGCACCTTCATTAAGCCACTCAAGATTAGCTGTTCCATCGGTATCAACGCTTTCTCCGATAAAGTTAGCTCTCATATATAACTTTACAAGAGATATTCCTATATCCTTGGATTTTACATATAACTTAATTTTATTACCGTCAATTTCATGTTTGAATATAACTGGTTTTTCAAGCATATACTTGTTTCTTGTCTCAGAAGATAAATCCGTCTTTTCATCAGTATAATAAGGTCTGTAAATAGATAATCCCAAAGTCCATTCGTGATTTGAATAACCTATGCTTTTAATAGTATAAACATTGGTATCACCATTCATAGTCGTGTACTCAATGCTTCTGCCAACAACCATAGAGGGATATTGAAACTGAGCAATGTAAATACCCACGAGAGTTATGTCAAAGGTCTCATGTCCGTATAGACCTTTGTAACATTCCCATCTTGCTCTGTTTCTGCATTTTTCATCAGTATCAAGCTCGGAACAATTAAATACTTTACTTCTAATAACATCGAAGTTATACATAGCCCAATCGCAATATCCATAATAGTTACCGTCTTTACCATAGACTTCTGCATAGCTTATAGTGTCACTGTCAGTATAGCTTGTTCCTTCACTAATAATCAATCGGCTATAATCTCTGTAGTTTATAAGCAAATCTCCATATAATAGGGGAGACTTCTTTTGTATTCTTAGATTATCCTTTTCGTCTATCCAGTATGTGTAATTCTGCATACTATCTTCAAGAATACTATTTAAAATATCACTGACAGAACTGCCCTCTTCAAATTCATAATACTTTACCGTATCATAAAAATCTAAGCCATCTATATAAATGTTTTTAACAGGAACTTCCGAATTGTTCTGTCTAAAAAACGTATTATTCTTTTCAACAAACTGACGTATAAAATCAGATGTAATAGGTGTATTATTAGAAATATGAATACCTAAAGGAAATCCTACTTCTCGTTGATTTCCCTCCTTATCTGTTTCAAGATATCCTATCCTTGACGTAACAAGACTACCGCCATATTCAGACTTAAAACTTCCAGAACAACCAATCAAAGACATAGTGAATGTGCTTGTAGTCGCATCATAGTCATATTTATCATCTGTAGGAATAAAGAAGCCAAAATCAACTTGGTTCTTAGTTCCGTCAGGCAATTCAAAATCACACATCAAGCGATACATTACAGGATTCCAACCTACGTTGATAAAAGAACCTAATTCATCATCATAACCTGCGTATTGTAAATGTTCTCTTCGCATGAACCACATTTTACTGTTTTTAGGAACATGAAGTGTCACATTTGTACTTTGACGTGATTCATTATCTACACTTGCAGAATAAGACCAATCCACAACATTAGGGGAGAAGTCCTCATATTTTGCACTATTTACAATATCAGAACTATATTGATACGCCCTGAATATAACGTGAGTTATAACATTGGAATTATATTCTTTGGGATTGAAATAGTTTTCTTTAACAGGCTGGGCAATATCATAATGTAAATTAAAATTTTCTACAACACTCATACACTATTCACCAACTTAGTGCCACATTTCTGGCAATATACCGCAGTGGGTATAACAGTAGTATTGCATTTAGGACAGTGTAAAGGTTTTATATTATCTGATGTATAACGTTCTTCTGTCTGAACCCAACTACAAGACAATTTGTTATTGTATGCCACATCTACTGAAGTTTCGCAATTTAATTGTACCTCTGATTGAATCTCAACCGTCATTATCCAATCCTCGGAAAGTTTTAGCTTCTTAGGCTTTCCGTTATGTAACCACTCTGCAAGAGCAACTATCCAAGCCGTAGATGTGTCAAGATTGAAGTCTTCTTTACAAGCTCCCTCTGAATTATCAAGCCATAATCCATTTATTGTGCCAGTCCAATATGAAGCTTCGCCATCTCGGATAGCATAAGGAAATTTGTTATTCTTTGAGACCTTAACATCAACTGCCCTGTTATGAGTATTGTCTTCGCTGATTTCAACATCAGTGTAAAAACAAAGACCAGTATCGTCCCAAATTTCAATTCCATTAAATTTCATTTTTATTCACCGTCCTTTTTATAACTATTGATTTCTGCAAGTAATTTTGTATCTGTAAATTCTTGTGTAAATACTTGAAATGTGTTACTATTCACTTCAATCAATGGATTATTTTTTATTTCTTCATAAGATGATATACCATCAATACCATGAAAATAAATTGATGTATCTTCTTTGTAATCTGTTAAAAAATATCGTTGATACGTAAGAGAAGAGCCATCAATCCAATCTGTGATAGCGAATAAATCATCGTTACTTATAGTCTTGGAATCTGAAAACATAATTTTATTTGGAATGTGTTTTGTGTTTGCGTATTTCGGCGTTCCTCCTACTATATCTACAGAAATAGAGTGATAATAATTAACATCTGCACCGTTATTTGAATATGTACCATCTTCGCCTATCCACACAACACGACGATAGAGTACGTACCCAGTTTTGTTATAATTATTAATTATTTGAGGCGAGACGTTTTCCAATGCAAATTGATAAATATTCATCATTTTTTCTTCTGTTAAACTTGTTACAAATTTTAAAGAGTCACTATTATTGAGAACGGTATCGTCTCGATATAAACCAGTAGCACAATCCTCTATTCTAACCAAAGATTGAAGAAATTTATATTGACAGCTCAAGCTATCATCTGCTGAAGCTCCCCAATAAACGTTCGATAATCTGGGTGAGTCTGATGAGTGCTTAAAAAATAATTCAACAAGACATCTATAATATTTATCATAACCAGAACTTTGAATATATTCAAATTTACCAAACGCATTTAAATCATCTGTAGAATTTTGAGTATAAAGCCAATATATATTATTACCTTCACCCATACAGGGAAAATAATATCCTAAACCTTTATAAGTATGACTCGTATTGAAACACAATGCTCCTACAAAAAACGCATCTTCAATTTTTCGTATTAAGCTATTGTCATAAAGACTATAAAAATTATAGTATTATATCTTTTTTCTATTGTGTGTTCTTCCTTTACAACGGTGCTATTTGTCTCAATATTTCGTTTAATATCAGTGTTGTGATCGACGCTTCCTTCTAATGTTGGTAAAACCTTAAATCCGTTCATTTTGTGTTTTATGTGTGTAGAGCCATAAAATATGTTATTATCATAACTGTGGATATTATTTATTCTGAAAACAGTATTTTCTGCTAATAAACATCCCTTGGGAGATATCGCTTCTTTAAATATATATGTATCTTCTATTTTAAGTTTGGTATTCATAACATAATAACAAGAATTTGATGGAATGGTGACACGTTCAATAAATGTGCCATCAACAGAAAAAATAGCTCCTACTATACTTGAAGTCCGATAATTATTTGTGATAGTGTGTTCCATTTCTATATTATTACTGATGAAATATTCAGTAAAATATATAGTTACAGTAGCATAACGTAATTCATCTTTTTTCACAGGTACATAAAACAAACTCGGCTCCATGTACGCCCTTGACCATCTTGTCAAAGTCTCCTTAACGTCCATCAAAATCCCTCCAAGCTCATAACACTACCATCGGGGAAAGTGATCGCTGTGACTTCTTCCGATGAACCGCCCTTATCCTTGACAGTCAGAGTAAATACCCTTGTCTCTTCTGTCTTGTCAGATAACAGCCAAGTCTCGGTTACCGTGCATTTCTCGGAATCATATACAGCTTTCGATGGGTGGTTAAACTCATAGTCGGTTATAACCTCTGCATAAACCATATCTCTCTGATTACTGGGTATAAACATTCTCACACGCTGACCTATTTCAGTCACGTTACAATTCTCAGCAAGTACATTAAAAGTAGAAGCATTGGCGAATATTTGCCAACGTACTACTTTTTCATTATCGTCTTTTATTGAACCTATTACTTTACCAATATAGGTTTTATCAAAATTAGATTTATTGATTTGTGAATTGTTTTTATGTATAAGTTCATTGGCGCAATTTAAAATTTGTCTTTTGTAATCCATAACAATCCTTTCCTTACATTCTTAATAGTCTATATTTCAACTATATGCTTTTGTCGCTTATCAACAATATGTTTTGTTAAAACTTGTTAATATTATGGAATTTGCCGTAATATACAAAATTTCACTTGAAATTATTCTTAATATAGCATACAATATACTTATACAATACAACTCGTTACAGTGAAAAATGGAGCATAAAATGTGTAAAAAATCAAATGAAAACTACATAATAGACCTTCCGATAGATTACAGTGAATACACTGAAAAACAACAAAGATATTTAAAGAACAGATTACTTGACCAAATACAATGGTATGATAAAAAAGCAAAACATAATCAAAAATACTACAAAGTTTTATCTGTCATATCTGTTATAATATCTTCTTCAATTCCAATATTAACACTTTTTGAAGAAAAACCATTAGTTAAAATATTAATTGCCATTGCTGGTTCAGCCGTCTCGGTAATCACCTACATAATAAATATAAACACCTTTAAAGACTTATGGGTTCAATATCGCATGAATTGCGAGATGCTAAAAAGTGAAGCTTCAAAATTTATAAATAAAATACCGCCCTACAATTCTAACAACTCAGACGAGGCATTTGATACCTTAGTTAGTAATTGTGAGCAGTATTTTACTAAAGAATTTTCAACATGGCAAAGCAAAGTATTTCAATCTTCTACAGATTCATAAGTCTTTTCAAAGATATCAGGTTTGCAGGGGTACTGTTCTCCATTCACACCCGTGATGATATAATCCCCAACAGATGCTATCATATCGCCCTCTAATGTGTGGATAACAATTTCCTTGTCAGTCTGATATGCCTCAATTACAACAGGCTTCTTACGATATTTTTTTACATTAGTATTCAAAATAATTCCTCCTTATGGAATTGTTTAAATTTTTATTTTAGAAAGGATGTTTTTTATGCCAGAATTAAAATGTTATGACTTGTTCATTAGCCATGCTTGGAAATACGGGGAAGACTACGATAGACTTACAAGTATGTTGGACAACGCCTTATACTTCAAATATCGTAATTATTCAGCACCAAAAGATAATCCGCTAATCAATCTCGATAGAACACCCGTTACAAACAAAACGCAAATTAAGGAAGCAATTAAGCGAAAAATTAATCCTGTAAATTGCGTTTTAGTTATATCAGGAATGTATTATAACAACCGTGAATGGATGCAGTTTGAATTAGATTACGCAGTAGCTGTGGGAAAACCTATCATTGCAATCAAACCTCGTGGAAATATAAATATGCCAACAGAAGTTAGCTCCGTTGCAACTACAGCTGTAAATTGGTACACGGATAGTATTGTTTCTGCAATAAGAACTTATTCACTTTAAGCATAAAAATAAACAATAGAGCGTGAAGATAAGGTTCACGCTCTATTTTACTATATTTTTATATAAAAGTCAAACATCAAAAATGTTTAAACTTTAGCATTGCGTACTGCTTTTCCAAATTCATCAAAAGCAGTGCCAATTTCTTTAGTAACCACATCCCTAAATGCTTCAACAGTCTTTTTATCAGCACTACCTTCAACATTTACAGTAAGATTTACAACAGGTTTGTTATTGATGTTATTATTAACATTGCTGTTAGAAACATTGTTAATGGTATCACTCATAGACTTATTCATCTTGTCAACAATAGGATTATAGTCACTATTGAACGCATTAGTAAGAGGACTAATATCCACTTTACCAGCATTAACAGCCCTCATAAAGTCAATAAACGTGTCATAACCTGCAAAGCTTCCCTTGCTTGTCTTTTCACTGTTGTTATGTTCCTGCCATTCTTCCTTAGAAGTAGCATTGACCTTGTGACCTAATCCCTCAACAACTTCACCATTGACCATAACTTGCTTCTTAGTAAGCTTGCCTGTCTTAGGGTCAGCTACAAGATTAAAGCCACCTGCGACCATAGAATTATCAGTCTTATCCTTATCAGCATCAGCCTGTGCAACTACCTCTTTAAGAATAGAAGTTAAATCCTGTGTAGCAAGCGTGTTATTATCTACTGTACTTGAATATTTCGCAAAGGCAGAATAATTAAAAGCATAATCACCGTTAGGCTGTACCTTGACAACACCTGTATCAATAACTTTCTGACGTTCAGTATCAGACAATTCAGACATTGCCTTAGATATATTGCCTGAAAATAAAAGCCTTCTAAGAAGTCCAGCATTAGAAGAAGTCTGTTTCTTGTCACCACCAAGCTGTTCATAAATCTTCTCAACAGCTTCATAGGTCTTTTCACCCTGTGTTTTCTGTTTTTCAAGATTATCCTTTACGTTATCGTAATAATCTTTAGCAGTGTCTTTCTGTTCCTCAAGGATATCCTTTTGGTCTTTAAGTACACTGATTTGTTCATCACGATAAGCTTCTTCAAGGTCTTTCTTACTTTCATCAAGCTCCTCCTGTGCCTTTTTCTGATTTTCATCAGAAGTCTGTACAGACATTCCAGTTCCGTCAAAGTAAACGTAATTGTTCTTAGCATCTTCACGTTTAGCTTCGTCAAGAGCTTGCTCCTTTTCCTTAACAGCAAGTTGAGCGTCCTTGATTTTCTTGATTCTATCCTCAGTGTCCTTGACTTTTTCAAGAGCATCTATTTGTTTGTCAATAGCATCAATTTGCTTGTCATAGCTCTTTTCAATCTTATCAGAAAGTTCATCAACTTTATCAATACGCTCATCCATCATATCGGAATAATCGTCTTTGAGTTCACTGATATAATCCTTTTCAGATTCGATTTCCTTCTTATTGATGTCGATAAGCTTGTCATTAAGACTGTCAAGGTCATCTATAAGTGCCTCTATATCGTCAGTATTTCCGCTTATAGTACCGTTTCTGATACCGTCAATTCTTGCCTGAGTTTCGGTAATAGCCTTGTTTATCTGGTCACGGGCATAGTCAAAGCTTGCTGTAACTGTAAGCTCGTTGCCGTCTCCGTCTTTATAACTGTCAAGAGCCTTATCGGCAAGCTTTTCAAGGTTATCAATCTTCTTGTCAAAGAGTTTTTGTTCTTGTTCCTGTCTCCAGTTATAAACCTCTTCTTCGTGCTTCCAAAGCTCATCTTGATAATCAGCAAGATTGCCATAAACACGCTGACTTTCACTGTCAAACCAATCATAATAATCTTGCTCTGTAATCTGTTCCATTTCAAGAAGATGTTTCTTTTCTTTATTATCTTTCTTGAATTGTTTTACAGTAGCAGGGTCTTCCTTATTTTCAGTTCCAAAGTCAGGAGCATCTAAAGAAGATATCAAAGCATCATACATTGCAATCTGGGATTCAATCTGTTCTTTATTCGCTTGAGCAGCAAGCAAATCCGCAACATATGACTTCTTCTTTTCTTCATTATTAGTCATAAGACTGCTTGTGAGTGAATCAATTTTCGATTTTTCATCATCAAGCTGTTTTGTCAATTCGGATTTTTGCTTTTGAGCATCAAGTAAAAGAGATACTTTCTTTTGATTATTTAACATTTCTACAGCAGATGTATTTAATGTTACAGCACTAGTTTCATCATTTACAACAAGAGCTTCGGCGTATCCTGCATCAATCAAAGATTGAATTGTATCTGCTGCGAGTTGTCCATATTTAGTCTGTTCATTATATGCGTCTGTAATAGTTTTTTGAGCTTTTGTGTAATCACTTATAGACTTAGAATAATCTTCAAGTTTTTTAGTTGCTTCTTCAAGCGAAAAAGTATCAGTTTCAACAGATAGCTTATTATCAGAATTTGCTTTAAAATCTGCTATTGCTTTCTCAGCGCCCTCAATACCATTCTTAAATGGGTCTTCAATTTTATTAACAAGAATATCGAGGTCTGTATCATCAAGAGAGTTTACGAAAACAGCCTTCATTCTCGCACTTTCTGAATTAAGCAAATCACTTATGCCGAATTTTGATTTAGCAAGTTCAAGATTATTTCTTCGAGTTTCAAGAGTTTTATAAGCACTTTCTAAGTCAGGAACGTTCTCAGCAAGAATTTTTTCCATTTCTCGCTGTTCAGCAGGGGATTCAGCTTGCTTTAAAAAAGCATTTCTCCAACTTAAATAGCCATTCTTTCCTGCGGCTTCTAAGGCTTTTTGATTGGTATCGGTATTAAATTTTACCCAAGCACCAGCTTCAGCGGATGATTGATAAGTAGATAAATATTTATCATTTAATTTTTCAATTCTACTTATTTCACTCTCAACATATTGACGAATTATCTTTTCATCTTCTGTTAAACCCTTGCCAACTGTTTTTCTTTCCGATTCAATATTATTTATTTCATCTTGAATTTTGGTTAATTGATCAAGTTCATCAACCGCATCGTCAAAATTGATACTTAATTTATAATTTAACTCACCAAAATAATCCCCTGATTTTACATCAAAATACTTTTGAAGGTTTTTGGCGACGCCAAAATCGGCATTTTCATCAACATCAATCTGTGAGCCTGTAAAGATATTAAACTTGCCAAGTTGTCCTAATTTTTTCTGGGCTTTTTCTATTTCATTTTTATTTTCAACAAGATAATTTTGATAAGTTGATTTTATACCAGCTTTAGACTCTTGTTCAAGCAATTCAATACCTTTTTCACGTTCAGTATTAAGACTTTCAAGAGCTTTCTTTTCAAAACCATATGTTTCAATAAGTGTATTTTTCCACTCATTAAGTTTTTCTGTTTTTGTAGTTTCATCATCGGCACTATCAATAATTGCCAGATATTGAGTTTTTAAATCAGAAAACGCAGCCGCTTGTTCTTTTGCCTTGTCGGCAGATTCTTTTGTTTGTTCTGTAAGCTCTTTTTGAGTTACAATCCATTCATCAAGCTTACTAACAAATAAACTAACAACAGTTAAAACACCAAAAGACAAAGCAGCATTAAGAGCCATAGTGACAGCTCGAAGACCTATAGTTTTTGCTGTTGTAATCGCTAATTGTGTACCATAACCAACAAGAGATGCTTTAGCTCCGTTAAGACCGCCCAAATAATTACCGAGCTGAGTATTACTCTGACTAACTGCTTTTGCAAACGCCTTTGCATTATCTGTTCCAGACTGTTGGGCTTGATTAAACAAAGTTATTGTTGATTTTACATTGGCAAAACCAGTTGTATTACCATCAAGAATTGCAGCATAGAAACCCTCAATGCTTGCCCTTGCAGAAGCGCCTTGTTTTGCAAGATCAGAGAACATCTGGGAAACATTAAAGTTTCTATTGGTCATTTCGGCAATGAAATCTGTATATTCCTGACCAAAGGATTGTTTAGAATTAAAGTCATTAAATCGATTAACAATTTTTTGTATTTCATCATTTGTAAGTTCAAATCCCGTATTAAGTTTATCGACCTTATTAAATATATTAGTTATGTGTCCGTCAACAGTCTTAAATACCATATTTCCATATTAACGTTTTGAATTATTATGAAAATGTTGACTTTCAAACATGCTACGATATAATTTAGCAAAATCAATATACTATTAAAAAGATTTAAACACAAATAAAGACCTGTTAATTAAGAACAGGTCTTTTGCCATAATTACCACTTATATCCGCAATTCTTGCAGTGCATAGTTTTACCGAGATTACTACTAAACACTCCAACCAAAGCAAAACCAAAAGCTTTCTGAGTTGTAGATATTTTTTCTACATTTGTTGAACCACAGGTTGGACATTTAGGGACATTGGCTCTTTGAGCTTGCCGTTTTTCCATACGCAGTCGGTTTGATGTAGCCTCTTGCAGAGCTTTTTCTACTCCCATCCTTTTGTTGTAGAGTTCTTCGTCAAAGAGTGGGTTGGGCTTTACATATTTCTCAAAGATTTCTTTTGGTTTATTTATGTCGCCAAAAAGGTCATTTAAACTATATTCATAGTCAGTTACTATGTACGCTTCGTTACAAAAATTGCAATTTTCCACTTCTTGGACACAAGTTATATCTCCACATTTAGGGCAATACTTATAAAAAGACATAATATACTCCTTACATAATCATTTACGTTTTTACTTTTGCACCATATTAAGTATCTAATATCTACCTATCTATATAATACCACTAATAGCAATATTTGTCAAGAATATTTTGTATTGTATTAGTGTTTATTAAATGTTTTGTATGCTATAGCGAAATGTGTAATATGGTATTGACGTAGTGTAATAATTGCGGTAGTAAGTTTTAATAATTATAAATATAAAAGAACCTTTGAAGAAATTCAAAGGTTCTTTTATATTATTTCCAGCGCTTGATTACCCTACTATCCTTTTGATAAATGATATCTATCTCTGTGTATTTGGACGTATCTATTAATACTGTTTGAGTTGGGTCATCTGAATAGTTAAATAATAAGTCATTATCTTTCCAAGCCATATATTTGCAAATTTGAATTATTGGAAATCGTTCAAATTCTTCATACATCACAACCTGCCCAAAATATCTAATGTGAGTTTCGGGGTTAGTTGCATCAATAAATATGGCATAATTAGGATCATCAATGTTTTGCCACATATACTTAAACTTTGTATGCTTGATTTTTAGAATATTAATAACTTTATCTGCTATAGGGGTTTCAAGAATTTTGGCTACCCCAAAACCTATTGCAGCGCTTGATATTATCATTCCGATGGTATCAATGTATTCTCCAAACGTAAAAGGTATTAGAGATATGACATTTTTTATAATAAAGCCTACAACTATTGATTCTGTCAGAATATGTTCAAAATCATCTGATTTCTTAACAATTCGTGTAATTCTATACATATGGAGACAGATATAACCTAATACAATATAAATTACAATATCGGGTAAAATATTAAAAATGTCTGACAATAATTATTCCTCCTTCTATTCATTACTATTATTATTGTTGTTATTGTTGTTGCTATTGTTATTTATGGGTGTTTTGGGGGTTGGTCTTTCTTCTACATTATTAGAAACATATGCAAAATTTTCTCTATTATGTTGAATATTTCCTACACCTTCTGTCACATAATCATATACATCATCTGCATTTATGCCGTTGCCGTTATAAGTTTTATTTTTGTTAAATTCCATTATCAACATCTCCTATATAATTAATAACATAATTATACCTTATACATTTAAAATTGTCAAGAATTTGTATTGTTAAATCTACAATATAGCAACGTTGATAAAACTATAATTTAAGTGGTAAATGTGCATAAATGATTGAAAATAATTTGTTAAATTTGCAGGTAGTTATTTTGGAAGAAAATATAGTATAATTTAATTGCTGATATAGGCTTTCTTTTCTGCACCGCTCAAAATCGAAAGGATGAGTCTATGGTATTTTTCTGGACGTTAATTTTAAACTTTATATCGTTACTTATATGCACTGTAATCTACATTTGGGGATTATATGGGATTAAACGTCCAAAACTCAAAAGGATATTACAGCTTTTGACAATCACATTAACAATGCTCACAAACATTGTTTTACCTACAATTAAGACTGAAGCTATTCAGCAAAATATACCGATACCAATAACTCAGTCTCAGTTGTAATTTTCCTTGCTATAATATCAGTATGTACGAGCAGAAAAAGGAAACCGTTATAGTACGCAAAAGCACCCACAGGTACTGGCATATCTGTGGGTGCTTCATGTTGTACTTGATTAAATAGAATTAGGAAGCCTTAATCAAATTCAACATAAGGATGTAATATGATATTTTTCAATTATTATTATACAACTTTATTTTTTTTTGTCAAGGGGTAATTTTAATTTATCATAAATAAACGTTATTCTTTTGTGCATTTTACCAAAAATAAAAGTGACTATTGACTTTTTGTGGCACATAAACTATAATATAATTGTGGCACAGAAAGTAGGTGAAAAAATGTCACCCAAAATAGGTAGACCACAAGTTGAAAAACCTTTAACCATTGAAATCAAAGCAAGAATTGATAAAGACACAAATGATAAATTAATCAAATATTGCAAAGACAACAATGTTACACGTACAGATGTTGTGAGAAAAGGTATACAACTTGTTCTCCGAGAAAATAAATAACGGCAATGTTGCACCGTGGAAAGTAATACATTACCGTTACATATTTGACAGATTTCTCTATCAAATACATTGTACCATAGATAGAGAGTTCTTGTCAAGTCAAATTGATAAGGAGTTTTATTTATGCAAGAGATTATGAATTTTGAAGGCAATGATGTAGAGGTCATTCAAAATGAAAATGGCGAACCCTTATTCGAGATTTATGACATAAATTTTTTTAAAAACTCTTGACAAGTGTCCGTACATATGTTATTATAAATGTACGGACATAAAGGAGGTATATAACAATGTCCCCAAAAGGCAGACCAACGCAAGAAAAACGTGATAAACGCTTTGAAATTCGACTTTCGGAAGAAACTTATAAAACACTTGAAGAATGCTCCGAAAAACTCAAAATTACAAAAGCAGAAGTTATACACAAAGGGATTGCAATGGTTAAAAAAGAAGTAGATACGTCAAAGAAATAAGCTGTTGCTCCACTACCAATGAAACCAACAGCTTACAACCCAGACAGATTACTCTATCTGAAATCTATTATACATCAAATGGAGCTTTCTGTCAAGTTAAATTGAAAGGAAGTTATCACTATGAGCGAACTTACCATAGGAAATGTAAATGTTGTTATTAAAGAATATCAAGGTCAAAGAGTAGTGACCTTAAAAGATATTGATACTGTTCATCAAAGACCTGATGGAACAGCTCGGAGAAACTTTAATACCAACAAACAACACTTTATAGAGGGTGTAGATTACTTCAAAATTCAACCGAACGAAATTCGTACGGTTGGAATTGCAAGTCCAAATGGCGGTACTGTTGTCACAGAAAGTGGTTATTTGATGTTAGTAAAATCATTTACTGACGATTTGTCGTGGGACGTACAAAGAGAACTTGTTAATACCTATTTTAGAGTTAAAGAATTTTCTGTACCCAAAGCACCCTCACTTCCATACGCCTACATAGAGAAAACATTTCACGGCAGACCTGTTCTCACTGCTTCCGATATCTCAAATATTTATGGTATAAATTCAGTTACTCTATACAATCATATCAAATCAGCCTTAATGCCAGATAGAGATTATTCTTTACTGACTGGTGATGAACTCAAAGAATACAACAAAGAAAATCCTCAGTTATTCAAATGCAAGAAATCTTTGTTTGTAATCTACAATATGGGTTTATCACGCATTATTTCATATTATGAGCTTGATAACAGTAAGACACCAAGTTTTATGGCAGATAAAAGGGGATATGTTGTTCAGGCAGGAGTACATTCTGTAATGGAATATGTACGCCGTGAAATCAAAGGCATTGAAACACTTACGTACCTTATTGAAAGCAATGACTCTCCACGTAATCTTGAAAATTACCGTAAGATACTTGTGCAGAAGCTTTCAGCCATAAGTTGGTGGAAATCCGATGTGTCGCTTGTTAAACTTGGTATTCAGCCTGTAACAGTGCCAGAGCTTACTCAAATACATAATGGTGAATATGGAATAAGATACTAAGATATAAAGAATATAAAGAAAGACCTCAGTAGTATAATCTGAGGTCTTTCTTTATATTCTTTATATAAGAGGATGTATTGCTAATGCAAATGATATGACATTAATTAGTACAATAAAAATTTCTCGAATATCAGCTTCCCGTTTCATCTTTTTTATGCTTTTTTCGTTTTGGGCATAATATAATAACATTTCAATATATGAATAAGCAGCATCGGCATAATTCCCCAAAATGTTATTTTTATGAATTTTATCACTGCCAACGCATTCACTATCTTGAGCCGTTTGATATTGATTTTTTGCAGTATAATAGCGTTGGCTAAATTCACGCAAAAATTCTGAATGGGTATTTCTAAAATCATATTTATAATACCTTTTTAACCAGTCATTATAAAACAAATCAATATTATTACAAGTAATTTTAAAAACATCTATGATTGCTCTACGCAAGTGTCCATGTGCTTTCTGTATGTTGTAATCTCCCTCATCATTACTTATTGAATCTAAGACATGACCAAACATTGCACGAATTTCGTTATCAACAGTAAACACAGAACAATTTAATATATTTCTTAATGGCATATAAATCGTATCCAAATATTGATTGTAATACTCAAACAGCTTACTTTTAGTTGTCGCCTCTTCATCCAATATTTGATAATTGCAATTTTTTATGTTTTCTTTAAATCGTTCTAGTTCAGCTATAGTATTATAAGAAATAATGCTATATGAATCTTTTTTACGAAATCTTTTAAAATTAAATATATTCATCGCAATACACGTTTTCTTTCTGCATTACCAAATATTGACCCTCTTGCTTCAACAATGAAGGAATACTTCATATTTTGAGGATTTGTTGATTTTGGCATTTTATTTTCATTTAGTATCATTGCTTTTATTTCCTGAGCGGTATAATATTTATTTATTTGATTTTTCATTGTTTAAATGTACCTCACTTATTTAACAGAATTGTGACAATCGGCAATATAAAGGTAATTACAATATATGCGTTAGTTATAATATGTTTTAATGTTGAACCATTATAACCAGTATTCATTATTTTAGGCATATATCTTTCATATAGATTAAGTAATTGCCTAGATTCCGAATATATCCGTTCTGTCATATCAATAATAGTATCTTGACAATCGTATACATCATATTTGCTTTTTTTCTTAATCCTTTCTATTTTTTTTAAATTTTTGATTTCACTATCAATTTTTTTGAAGTCATCTTGGACTCTTATCCAAAAAAAACATTTTTGAATGTTATCATCGCAATCCTCTTTATCAAGTTTAACTCCTTTATAATTAAATTGAACTATAAATTTTTTTAAAAGTTTTATTTGCCCCCAATAGACATCTATAAGCATACTACGTAATTTATGACATATTATCTTACATTTAAAAAGAACAAATTTATACATTTTGTCCTTTTCGTCATTATTGGAAGAGAGTTGAGCCTGAGAATACGTCTGAAAAACCATTACGATTTCTTCAACAATATCAGCTGGTATATCATGACTATAAATTTCGTAATAGGAAATTAAATGATTAACCTCCTCTATATAAATTTTTTTTATTTGATTCTCAGCATCATCCATGAGAACTGGTTCTGGCATACCCAAATATATCACATCCTGTAATCATATTAAATAATGCTGTGGTAAATCAATAATCTATAAAATATTATTGATTTTAATATACAACATTATTTTATACTTGTCAATATGGTTTTGAAAACAAACATAAAAAAAATTCGACATTTATATATTAAATTATCAGTTTCCATTAATCACATGCCCGTCATCTTCAAATTCATAAACCTTATCATCAATTTTAAGTTTTCCAGTAGCCATATATCCGTCTTTGTTTTTGAAGTAATATGTATCATTGCCAATCTTAACCCAGCCCTTTTTCATAACCCCATCTGAACCAAAATAGCGAATATTATCTCCAAATCTAACTTTCCCAGTAACCATCACACCATCTTTATTAAAATAGTATGTTTTACCTTCGATTTTGCGCAAACCTGTACACATATAGCCGCTTGCACTAAAGAAATATGTGTGATTGCCTATTTCTTTCCAACCGATACTCATTCTGCCTTTGGTGTCAAAATAATAGGTATTATCTTCTTCGTCATTTGCCCAACCTATCATCTTATCACCGTAATCATCAAAATAATAAGTGTAGTCGCCTATTTTCTGCCAGCCTCTCGCAAAGCTATCGCCAGTCCAATATTTATCTCCGATCCACTCAGTCTTAGGCTTGGAAGAAGATACATTTTCGTTCTTGTATGCTGTGTTTGACTTACTTGAACTTGAATTATTAGAACTTGAGCCGCTTTTATAAGGACAAACACCATTTTCATGCAAATGAGCAGGATGCCCACCACAATGATAATGATAATATCCAAGCCCACTCTTGTTCTTATTATCTCTGTGCCCACCATTGCTATCGGTTCTGCCACTATGAGCCATAACAGGAGATGTTGATGTAACAATTAAAGAAATTGCTATCATAAACGAAACAATCTGTCTTTTCAAATAGTCCACCTCAAAATGTAATTATTTGAGATAATATTAACATATTCGGAGTAAAAAGTCAAGAGTATAGTAGAGAATATGAGCTTTACAACAGTGAATAGCACTTCCTTATGTTAATACATATGATGATACAATATAGAAAAATAGAAATAATTTTAATCATATACCTTTGCAGATGTGATTGTTTAGACTTTATTATATATTAAAAATAAAAGCGATTTGACCGTAGTTTACAATAAATTTACAAACATATAAATTTGGATAGATTTATCCCTACACTATCTATCATAGTGTCAAAACTAAGCAGGGGATAATCTGCTTTGGAACTACTATAGGAGTTATCCATAGGTTAGAGTACACCTTTACCTTACCACAAGGTAGTTGTCGTCTACTCGTTGAGCCTTCCGTGTCTTACGACAGGGCTTGGTTGCTGATGATACATTGTTATACTATTATATAGTATGCAGACCGTAGCACTTGATTCCACTATAAAAATCAAGCTTTTATTTCAGCATAGTCTATCTGTGTTATTGTTTCCGAGTTTCCTCACTCTCATAATGCCTTGTTATGAGTAGTCACACAGCTTTAGCATTTTCCAGCAGTTTGACAACCTTATTTTAAAACGTGTTACATTCCCTATGCTTTGTGTTTGTGGTAGCATAAGAACGGGCGTATTTAAGACTTAGTTCACCTACGTTTTTAAGGGTTAATCCACCAAGTATAGTAGGAATTAAACCTATTTTGTCTGTTAATTTCGTTGTGAGTTCAAGTAAATTTGTGAATTGTGTAAGAACAGCATTAAGTGGCGATGCAACATCTGATATTGTATCAATAAATATAGTTGCACTTTCAATTAAAGACTTAAACAAATCGGAATTAGCAAATTCATTTACAAACTCCGTCCATTTGTTCTCCATCTTGTTCCACATACCTTCCCAAGATTCAGCAGTCTTTTGTGCTTCCTCTGTAGCCGACCCTTGACCCTTAGAATAGTAATCGAGCATTTTGTAATAACTATCTAAGTCAGAAAGTATCGCTGCTAATGTGTTAGCGTGATATTTCAATTATGTTAAATTAGATTCGCAAAATCTAATCATATTCCTTATCTTTCGATAAGAGTTCAGACCATTTCTTAACCACGTTGCTTATGCAACAGCAGTCAAACCTTTTCCGTTTAAGAGTTTTTCACTCACTTCATTTGCGATTAAGCCGTACTTCTAATGTTATGACTATTCGGGATTTCCACCTTTATTTTATTGTCATAACCCCTCATCGGGGAATGGTCGTTGAGCGCTTACCCTCGGCTTAACTAACTCTTGGTCAGAGTATAACGTTAGGGTACTTCGTTGCAAGAACAGAGATTGTTACTGTACTTAGGCTTTTGACCATATACAATCCTTACGTTTTTTCTACTTTCGTACCGTCATAGCGTGATTTCTCCGCTATTGTGGTGTAAGGCTCTTACTCATTACCTGCATTTAAATTTGTTCTTTATGCACATTTCTGTACATTGTGGTAAAATCTACCACCAATATCACTTAAAATATTAGCTCTTCGAGTATCACCCTCATCAAGACTTGTAAATGCAGCCGATAATTCTTTAATTAACTCAATAGGTGTTTTGAGTTTTTCAGAACCATTTACCATTTCAGTCATTGAAATATTTACAGAATCAAATGCCTCTTGAATAGGCTTAGACGTAGTATCCTGTAAGTTGATGAAGAGGGCTTTCAACGCATTACCAACTTCAGAACCAGACTCTCTTGTTTTAGAAACAACTACCGCTATAAGAGATGACAGTTCATCAATATTAACTCCATACTGAGCAGCAACAGAAGCGGCTTCAGATGTAGCATCAGCCATATCCTGCATACTTACAGCCGCATTATTTGTAATGAAATTTTGCGAATCGAGAACAGAATTTAATTTCTCAATACTGCCACCTAACTCATAGGCACTATTTGTCGCTATAAGATAGTCATTAGCAGCATCAGAAGTTAAATCACCAGCTGCTTGTGCAAGTATAGAAAGTTCAGACATTTCAGGAGCATTTTGGAAACCAGCTCTATACATTTCCTGCACACCAGTTAAATAGTCACTTGCTTTTTTGCCATACTTGCTTGCTGATTCAAATGATGTTTTACCAAGTTTCGCGAGAGCCTCAGTTGTTAAATCAGAAGTCTTAGAAATCTCAGTTAAAATAGTATCTATTTCTTTAAGTTCTGTGATAGCATTTCTTATATCCATTACGAAAGTAGATACTAAGGAAGTTAAACTCATCCAAGATGAAAATTTCTTTAAGTTAGCCCAAAGGTTTGTAAAAATAGTTCCACCTGTAAGACCCAATGATTTAGCTTCTGCTTTAATATTTCTGAAATTTGCAGCAATTTTTTGAAAATCATCGTTGTTTGCACAATGTGAGAGCTGCAAATACATATCCTCCATCTCTTGAGAAAAGGTTTTCCCATTTGATGTGAGATGATTGCTTTGCATTGCTTTTGCATTGGAATCTTTATATGTATTGATTTCGGCAGTAAGTTTCTTTACACGCTGAGTAAGCAATTCTGCTTGTTGTGCTTGCTTAGACATTGTGTTATCTGCTGAAATGGATGTTTTTAATGTGTTTGCAGATGTAGTTACTTGCTTAAATTGCTTACCTAATTCATTAAATTTGGTAATAACATTTTGAATACCATCAGGCGTAAGGTCTTCTTGTAAGCTACTTTTAAGTGTCTGATATTTAGTTATTAAATCAGTAATTTGCTTTTTTACTTCAACTACCTGTGGATTAGAAGAGTTCTTTAAAAAAGTCGATTGATTCAGAGCATTATTTAATTTTAAAACATTAGAATCAATCTTATCACCATAATTTTTTACTTGATTTTGAAGTGATTTTTCTGCTTTTTCAGCGTTATGATATTGAGCTACCATCTGATTGAGCTTTTGGATCTGAACATCAACATTTGCTTTCATAGATGCAAATGTAGTGTCGTCAGATTGGCTCAGGTTTATAATGGCTTGCTCTACTTTAGCGTATTGAGTTTCAAGTTTCTCAACATTCGCTGTCGATCTAACAGACTTGTTGCTATTTGTATCATTCCATGCAGTACGGATTGCTTCAAGGTCGGCAGTAAGGCTTGTCCTTAAAGCTTTTATCTTATCCTGTGCCTTTTGTGTGGACGTAATAAGTTTTTCAATTCCCGAATTATCCGATGTGCCTTTAGTAAGATAAAATAAATTTCCTTCACCTAATTGTTTCTGCGCTTTTAATTGTTTCTGTGCTTTAGATAATTCTCCAATTTGAAACGTTAAAGTACGCACTTCACCCTGCGTGCTTTTAATATTAACGATCATTTTTTCAAGCTGGTCATTACCTAACTTGTCGCCGTAACTTCCTTGAACAGATACAGCACCCAGTTCAGCAAATTTCTGTTGTACCTTTTCAATAGTTTTATTAGCATCAATCAATCCACTTGTATCTAATACTGGCTTAATTGGCTTCTTAAACTTGTCAGCAAGATTTGTAAGACTATTCGCAACTTGATTTGTCTGTGCCTGAATGTTTTCTAAATCATTTGCAACATTCTTTGTATTAAATCCACTTGTATCAATCTGACCAATATTCAGTTTTAAATTCTTACTAATGGTGGATATCTGAGATTGTATAAGGGACTGTGTTTTATTCAAGTCAAGTCCACCGACAATCTTCACTCTTGCTGAATTATCACTGGCTAAAACCGTATTAAGTTTTTTTATATTCTCTTTAATAATTTCAACGGTTTTACTTATATCCAAACTCGCCGTTAAAAGCAGACCATCTGTATCTTTAGCCATTAAATAATCACATCCTTTATACTATATTTATTGTTTACACGTTGTATCCATTAGGCTTGTGTACCTGTATTTTTATTCCATAAGGATTACTTGCTTCAAAATCTGCTATTCCATCTTCTATAAAATGCCCAGCTGGACGATAACCAAAATAGGGGATATCCTTAAACCATACGTCCTTTTCTACTTCATAACCATAGTTGAGCAAATAAGCTGTGTTTACAGTCTCACCATTGCCGTCCCAGCCTTGGACACCATCGCCCGAACGATGGTATCCACTGTCATCAAAATAAATGTCAAGACTCATAGTTTTTCCAGTTACTTTAAGATTTAAAATATCATCAACTTTTAATGAATTCTGTAATGCCCCCGTGCGACTATATATCTTAGGCTGATAGCTATTCATATACTCGTCCAGTCTTGCCTGAATACAGTCCCTAAGTCGATTAGCTTCTTCAACCATAACCTGACTATAAGTCTTGCCATTCTTAAATTTAAGCTTAGTTACGTCAATACTTTTTAACTGTGATTTCAAATCCACATTAATCACCCATCAGCAATTCAATTACCTTGTCCATATCATTCTCAGCACACTCCTGAGAAACAGAACTGTCAATACAAACATCAAATCTATCGCCATTCATAATGTTAATGCTAATAATACCAAGAATTGACTTGGCATTTATCTCACGATTTCCCATTATAAAATATACATTTGATTTAATATGTGTAACCTTTGCAACAAAATTCTTAGCAAAACGTGGAGTAATATCCTTATTTGCTGTAATAGTTTTCTTTGCTGTAAACATATTACTCACCACCCTTACTTACGGAAATATTCCTTACAATTTCCTCGTTCTCAGCTACTTCGGTAACAGTCTTAGGCTTTTTTGTAGCCTTCTTCTTGCCTTTAATAACACCATTATCCACCATAGCCTTAATAAGACTGTCCGCTGTCACATCATTCTTAAGTTTGCTCATAGCCTGTGCAATCGTCTTAACATCTTCTGAATTTGTTTCACTATAAGCATTACCGAGAGCATTTACAAAATTAGAAAGCTTAGTAGCAAGATTTGCAATAGCATCATTAGCATCTGCCATAACCATACTTGCTGAGAGAAGCTTAATTCTGCGGTCAAGTTCCTCATTGATTGCATTTTCAATCATTTTAAGCTGACCTTTATTTATAGCGTAATCACTATAAAGTTTTTCGTATTCATTATCATAAATCTCTGCAATGTCATCAGACTCAAATTCTATCTTACCATAGAACTTTGCTGTACAATACTGAGCGAGAACGTCCTTATATCCCATACCATAAATAAGAGTATTATCAACCACATAATTGATAAAAGACTGCATTTCTGCAAATGTAAGTGTAACCATTTCTGCCATAATTTTCTCCTTATTACCTATTTGAATTTTCTTTAATAAAAGCTTCGCCAATACAAATAGCATCGCAAATATCTTCTTTAAGTTTGAGATTATACTTGTTCAAAACATAATCTTTGGCTTGCTGTTTCAATTCAGCACGTTTCACGTTTCGGGACTGCTTAAAAGAAAGCTTGCTTCTCCAAAATGTAGGCTTGTACACACTATAACAAATATTATTCATTACACAAGTGTTTATAATAGCACCCTGTATCTGAGCCAATAGTATTAAAGTTGATACATTTGTTTGGAGACTTACATCTTCAAAAACAACATAATCTACATTATTTTCAACTATCTGATTATGTAACTGTTTTATCATTTCATGTATTCTTTCATTTGTATCTTTAATTTTCTTTAATTCTATAATGTTATATTGTACAAGCTCATTATCCTCAAAAATAGCAAGTCCACTAACGGCACTTGCTTGGTCTATTGCTATAAACTTAATTATTGCTCACTTCCTATATAACATAAAAAAATAGGGAGGACAACCACGTTCAACGGTTGTCGATAAATGGTTGTCCTCCCTGTATTTACTTGTTTCTCTTTTTGCTCTTGTTTGTGAATTTAGGAATAAACTCAGTATTATATGTTTGTGCATCACATTCAGATGTTACCTCATCTTCTGTGAGGATTTCTTCAACAATGCCTTTTACATTGTCGCAAAAATCAATATTCCCATAGGCATCAATAGCGTTCTGTAATTCTGACTTTGCAGTTTCCTTATCTATAACACCATTATGATATTCAATAATAGGCATATGAAAAGAAAAATGCTCAGGGCAACAGACTACTCTGCGCCACTGAAGCATTTCGGGAATATTCTTCTGACAAGTATTGCAAGCTTTAAATTCTTTTCCACAAACAAGACAGTGCTTAATTACTTCCATAGGATTTTACCTACTTTATAATTATGCCTTCTTGTAAACCTTGTAGTCCCAGAACTTGGAGTCACCGTTGCCACACTTGTCAACAAGGCTCTTGAACTGGAATGGGTGTTCTACACCATCGCCACCAAGGTCGAAGTCAAAGTTAGCGTTCCAGTCGCAACGATAAATTTCAATCTGTACAAAGTAAACTTCATCGCAAGTATTCTTGCCAAGGCAGTTGATAAATGTATGAGTTGTCTTACCATATGTATCGGAAGAGTTACCTACGGAAGCACCATCCTTTTCATAATCATAAACTACTTCAATTGTACCTGCTTTAACTACATCAGTTGGAAGGGAAAGCTTCTTTGTAGTAGTAGCATAAGAGAAATGTGTGCCATCAGCAGCAGAAGCCTGTTCATACTTAGTTGTTGTATTATCAACTGTAATAAGAACACTAAGAATTTCAGAACCAGCAGTTCCAACAGCAGTTTCAACTGTAGTTACTTCACCAGCATTTGCTTCAAAAGAAATTACTTCTCTCTTTCTGAACTTAATCTTGCCCTCTACAGCATCAGAACCCGTCTGAAGTGACATAAGCGAACCAGAAATATAACCCGAAGAACCAGAACCTTCAACAGCCTTACCCTTCTTGATTGTAAAGAGTGTAGCATCATTCTTACCAGTTACATCAGAACTGTTTTCTGTGTTAGAAAGCTTTACATTCTTGATCTCATCGAGAATATTAATACAAGTATCGTCTGTACGAGAATAGTTTTCAATTGTCTCTACAGATGTAATAGTCCAGCCTTCAAGCATAGCAATAATATGAGTCATAATCATCGTATCCTTTCTTTTTATAAAATTATTCTTTTTAACTTAGAGTCTGAAATCTTAGACAAGTCAACGTTACCATACCAGTAACCCGTCATAAGACCATCAATCTCTTGGTTTTTATTTATCTGCTTAAATGAAGCATATAAATCATAAATACTCAATTCTTTTACTGTTTCAAAATTATATTTAAAGGCATTATTATTGACTAAAAATAAAATAACTCCATCTAAAACGGAAGATGAGGTTGTTTCTCTTTTATTATTTAATCTTTCTAAACGCCTTTTTCGTTTTAATCTTGCACGTTCAAGAATATATTTGCGAGTATCTATTTCTGGAACTTTTGCATATTCTCGATTTTTTGTTGTTAATAAAACAGCACAAAGCAAATCGGATATGTAATTATATATTTGTTTATTAAATATAACATCTCCATTTGAATTTACAAAAGCAAAATTATTTTCTGCGTCATCTGCTTTTAAGACAATATCTTTATAATCTAAATTGAGAAATAATGAGTTCCATTTGATGGGAAAATCGGGATTTTTTATGTCAGACAAAAATGAACTCATTAGAATAATAAATAAACTATACTCATCAACTTCAGTCCAATCTAATCCCATGTCGTCAAGCTCAATCATCATATCTGTAGGTGTTTGAGTAAATAATGATACCATACTTAAATAATATTTTTCGTATCTTTCATACTTGCTATCACTATCCCATATATCTCCTACTTTTGGAATGTTGATTGTTATATTATCATTTACTTCATAAGTGAATTTGTGTAATAAGCTGAAATTATTCATTTTTTAATCGTACCTTGTCAGACCAATCCGTTACCCTAAAGGTTAATAAGCGACCAGCATATTTATTTGAGATATTATATTGAATACGATTGGATACAAAATGAATATTTGCAAGACCAAGCAAATCCTTCTCTGAAAACATATTCTTTATTTCTCTGACCAAAATATCATTACAAAGTCTACCTTTGTAAATAGGAGACTTTCTATGTGTAAATACCCAAAAATAAATAGGCAATTCAATATAAGTTTTGTCTTGTCGAGAAATGATATTTTCATCTACGTCATAAAGAATATATGAGCCTGTGTCAGTGATAGTATCGGGAACATACTGTTGAGGGATTATCCTATCCCAAAGCAAACTATCTGCATCTTCGATACCAAGAGTATCTTTGCTCAAAAGTGAAATTATCGTTTCATTTGATAACAGCGTGTTTGTTATGACATTACGATAATCTTCAATTAGGTTATCATATTTACCTATATCAAACACCTCCAGTTATAGTGATCTCAACCATTCCGATATTTTTATTTTTATCTGTGCAAGATAATGTAAATGTCTGATTTACAATATCCTCATTAAAAGCACATTTAACCTTGCAAGTATTACCATTTGAAACAACAGACACAGCATCGTTAAAATTGTTATCAATAGCCCAAGCAACATCTTCGGCTGTATTAGCAGTAAATGTTTTAGCAGAACCACCGATACGAATTACAGGTTTGCCTGTGTATATAATCTCTATCGGAGTAGGGGAGTTGGGCTTGATATAATCACAAAGCCAATTTTCGATTGAATCTGTATCTGGATCATAAACATCTTCTGTAAATACAAGACAAATCACACGATTTTCACCATAGGATTCACTAACAGTATCTATTCTTGTAATTCTATACGGTAATGGATTTATGTCATTATAATCAATAAACATTCGTTTTGTACGATTAAGATATACTGTATTATCATCTAATGATGTATAAACTAAAAGTTGATTATATCCAAGTGTAAGAATTTTATCTCCTTCTTCACCTGTATTATACTGAGAAGCATTTTCAACGTGAAACGGCTGATAAATTATATTACCATCGCCATCTTGCCATTTAGCTATGTAATTGCATAAATACAAAACTACTTTTTCATACACCTTGTTATTAGTAGGCATCGTCATTATAAGCCAAATATTCCATCGTTTATAATCTTCATCATATATCTTTACATATTTATAATCAGATATTGTTCTTAATCTCGTTAATAATTGACGTTGCCAACCTTTAGTTTGAGTTTCAGGAGACACTCCTTGCAGAATACCTTCTGTTTCGTATTCAAATTCAAATGATTTATCATCATTGTTAAATTTACCTTTGCAAAGAAAAATTTTACTTGATAATGGTGTATCTGTTAAAAAATCATCTACGCCAAGATTAGCGTTAAACTCGAAATCATTAGTTTCTGTGCCTTCTGTGTAATGTGGTGAATTTATTAAATACCAATCTGCACTCATAAGCTCACCTCAACTATAAGCAGTAGGTAACAGTTTATCATAAAATTCTGCTATTTTTGTATCAACGTAATCCAACTCTTCTTTTGCGTGTGCTTTGTCTGCACTGGTATTATTAAGTGTTAAATCTTTTCCAATTATATTAGTACGCTTTATTATCCTATCATACTGACGTTCACAATAATAACGCTTTATTGTGTAACCAAGTATTTGTATGTATAAATAAGGAAGTGGAATAAGATTTTCATTTTTATCATAATACAAAAATGAATCCGTGTCTTTGTCAAACACAAGTGGCTCTATTTCCCTTGAAAATTCTTCCACTGCCATACTAAACCATTGAAATACAAGGTCTGAACTGAGTTGAAATTTTTCTTGAAATGTGGCTTCAAAAACATTAACCACATCTATATATGTAGTGCTTGCTATTCTCACCACATCCTTTCTTTTATACTGTCATTCCACAAAGAGTTTCACATTCTCTTATCTTGTTGAAATCATTGAAACCACATTCTCTAATAATTTTAATAAGAAGAACCTTTTCTGCCTGAGTAGTAAATGTTTTATATATTTCGTTTCTAAAATCATCAAGACCGTTAATTGCAAAAATCTTCTTTACCTTATTCTTATCAATAAGTTCAGATGTGATGTCAAGATAATCTCTTGTTGCCTTATCGTCTATATAAATAGTAGCGTGAGTACCATCACCATCACCACGCAGAAGCTTATTGCCGTTTTCATACTGAGAAATTACTTCTGCACGAGATACACGGACAGAACCACCAGCATTAATATTTACTTCACCATTAGATTCAATCTTATTAAATCCTACCATCCAATTAGCAAGATTTTTAAGTGTTATCTTTTCTTCCATACTAAGGGGCTTTGTTTCTGTAACTTCAACAGAGATTTCATCAGGAATTGTATTTTCAACAGTCTTTGCATTATTAGACGTTTTTGCCATATCTACAATATATCCTTTCATATATACTAATTAAGGGCTGTTGACTGACAGCCCTTAACAGCATTAAATTTTATAATTAAAATTAAAGGTTTGTATCAGAGAGCATACCAATCTGGAACTCTCTGCCCTTTGTAACATCAGTTGCAAACTCAATATCCATACGAGTGAGTACATGACCAGTTGTTACATCATTGCCACTAAATGTAGTCAGTCCACCTCTTGTCCAAGACTTAATAGGAGAACCATACTGACCACCAGTAGGAACAACCATGGCAAGACCTGCATCGAGCATAGTATCAAAATTATCGCCAGTAGCATTGAGAGAAGAATAATCATAAGGATTTGTCATCTCTGCAAGAATAGTTCCGTTATATGCACCGAGAATACCCTTTGTGCGAATATCTCTGAGGTCTTCCGCAGAAATGCCCTGTGTATAACCATATCTTGAAGAATTATATACAAATTCAGAGTTATAACCAGCCCAAGGAGTGAACTGCTGAAGAAGTGCATAATCGCCAATTACAGTAGCACCTGTGCCAAGTCTTCTTACCTTCTTGAGGACATCATCAACACCAGCCTTAGTAAGATCTGCACCCTCAAAGAAATACTTTACAGGAGTAGCGTTCTTAACAGCCTTGTAAGCATTAGTTACAATAGCCTTCTTCATCTTATTGATGATATCAATTCTTACCTGATTCTTACCCTCGTTCTCCTTAGACATATCACCAAGCATAAGTCTGCGATAATCAGTAGCCCAACCACCAGAAATAGTCTTTGTGCCTACTGCATACTTGTCACCCTTAATTGCAGGGAAAATTACATCAGCGTTAAGTGCCTGCTCACGAGACTTGTCGCCAATAAATTTCCAAGACTCCACTTCAATAGACTCGTCATATCCAAGCGCTTCAAAATCACCAAATACAGCAAGATTCTGAATTTCTGCGGTAAGGAGAGGCTCAACAGAATACTTTCTAATGGTATTGAGTTCTGCAAGAGACTTAGGATCTCCGTTAGCAATACCTGCACCAAGTTCCTTGAGTCTATTTACAACAGCGTCTGTCTTCTTACCGTATTTAGATGTGTCCTTACCGTCAGTAAGTGCAGAGAAAATCTCTACAATAGGGGAATTAGGCTTAATTTCATTTGTAAGAGCAATATCAGAATCACGTCTTACGTTATTCATTTCAAAAGTCATATCCATAATTATTATTCATCCTTTCTTATATCTTACTTTACAACAACTTCAACGAGTACACCGTTACCATCAAAGTTAATCTTCTTAGCAACCTTGAAATATACACCACCGGAAGAAATACCGGTATTATTCTCTACAATCTTGAGATTACCGTCTGTACCGGCAGCCATAAGAGTTGTGCCAGCAGTAATAGAAGCATAAGTCTCGGAAGAACCGTATGTAATACTATCAGGAGAAACCTGAAGATACTTGCCCTTCCAAGCAGATACGTCCCAAGCTGTAACAAGCTCACCAGCAGGAGTAACAAAGTCCTTATAAACATCGTCACCCTTACCATAATTAGCAATGAGTTTAATACCAAGACCAGTTGTAGGTGCAGCAGCTACTACACCATTTGTAACAGTGCCAAGATAAAAATTCTTTGTTCCACCAGCAGCTGCTTTAACTGTACCATCACCGATACCAGTCTTCTCAATCTGAGAAATTTCATATACCTTAATCATTTATAAAATCCACCTTTCTAAATTAATAAATAGAACCATCGTCATTGCTATTTGTAGAAGTATCATCTACATCAGCAAAAATATCAATCTTCTTAGAATTTTGTTCTGCAATAATCTTTGCCTTTTCAGCCTCAGAAGCAATAGTAGCCTTGCCAATACCCTCATAAATCTTAGCAGTAATAGAATTGATTTCAGACTTGATAGGGTCAGCATTAAATGCTTCAATTTCAGCCTTTGCGTACTCCTTCTGTTCATCTGTAAAGCCAGCAAGAGCAGTATTAAGTTCAGACTTCTTCTGTTCCACTTTAACAGAATTAAGTTCATCTACAAGTGTATTCTTTTCGGCAGAAATTGCCTCTACTTCACTTTTTGCTGTTGCAAGAGATGCTTCAAGTTCAGATACCTTTTCTGTTAAAGAATTAACTTCGTTTGTCTTAATTTCAAGAGCAGAATTAAGCTCAGTAATCTTTGATTCAAATTCCTCATTCTTACTATTGCACTCGGAAATAGTAGCCTTAATGGAATCTGCAATCATACCAAGTGTTTTTTCGTCCATCGTTATGATTTCCTCCTCGTTTTTATTATTTTTATTATTCAATTCAAGCAGTGAAGCTGTATGATCTGATGGCTGAACACCACAGCCAAGGAGAGCATATCCAGAAAATTCAAATTCAGTTGGTATTCTACCAATATCTTTATATCCATACAAGTAAACCAACGCAGGATTATTTTCTGTTCTTACAATTTCCACACTACCATAAATTGTTTCATTATTAGACAGCTTTTCAGATAAAAGGTCGATACAATCAGAATATCTCATATAGTCTAATGTACCTTCGCCTACAAAAACTTTTTTAGCTTCTCCGTCATCATCTGTAACTTCATCTATATAAGCCTTATCAAAATGACCTATTGTAGTAGCGTTACTAAGTAGGGGAACGCCATCTTTGTATTGTCCTGTTTCACCGTGACCAAGAATATCTGTTTTGCTATCATCTGCAAATTCAACAGTAACGCTTGAACCAATAAGAGTGTCCTTTACGTTTTCAACATATTCATCTATCCAAGTGATACCATTATCATTATATTTTGTGCCTGTTTCATCAACAATACAAGATTTATCATAAATTTCAGCAAGAATAAGTTTAAATCTCTTATAGCCTGTCTTTTTTTCCTGTTTATTGTTAATTTCAAAAAGTTTCATTATAAATCACCACCTTTCCATCAACTTGTACTCGGTTTAGGCTGATTATTTGTGTCATTTCCTTGTGATATCAAAGTATTATCGTTTGTTGCATTTTCAACATTAGGTCTTCCACCTTTATCTTCTTCGTTTGAAATGCTATCTCCTGACGAATTATAAGATGTTGGGTGAGGGGTGTACTTATCATCCCATTTTTCTGACTTTTCCATATCCATAAGTGATAGATAAGCATTTAAATCCCAGCCAACAGATGAAATCCAAGCAGACTTGCTACCACTACCAGACATATAGAGTTCTTTATTCAAAGCAACAAATTTGTCTCTATTTACAAGACTTGTGGGTAAATAATAAATACTAATTTCATTATTTTTGTCTTTCACTATATTTTTGTTAATAACATAAGACAATTCATCTGCTATTTCAGTAACCCAAGTATAAATTTTGCTAAACAGAAGCTCAAGACTAAGCTGCTGAGATGAATAATTTCCACTTTCACCATCAAGAAGACCTAATGCAAAGCCTAAACCCATTGCAATATTTGAATTAAGTTTAGGTTCAATTTCTTCATTCAGAATATCAACACTTGTATCAACCGAATCAATCTTTGTACCAGCTGCAACCGTAAAGAATGATGTTCCTCCACGATTATTTTTTGTCATTACTGCACTTTTAACTGTATTATGCTGATTTTCCTGCTGGTCTTTTGTAAGACTGCATCTACCCTTTTCGCCCTCCGGCAACGTCTGATAAATAATTTTATTGTTCACTTCGCCAAGAACACTTCTTTTAGTAGTAGTAAGATAATCATTATAAAAAATATCAATTAAGGCAGAAATTGTTATAGGTCTTCCATAGGGTTCACGTTTATTACTTTTGATTTTATGTACAACTGTTTTATTATTATCTAAAACAATCCAATTACCAACAGTTTTACCATTATTCCATTTTTCATATCCATTACGAATTTCAAAAGGATAACACTTTAACCTATTTGTCTTCTTCTTCTCATTAGTGAATTGATTGAAATAATCCAAATTAAAAGCAATAACAGGTCGATTATTCTTATAACCTCTTATTTTTACATAGTCTACCGGAAGTGGAATCATAGCTACTGAAACATCAGAATTGTTCAGCTCCATAATGCTTGTAATTTCATAATCTGAAACATATTTTGTATTATCAGGACTTTGTGCTTGAATATCAAAGTAATAATAACAAGCACCATCTAAACAATCTCTAAATAAAAAATCTCGTATAATATTCTTGTCGTGAATATCACATAAAACACTTTCTACCTTTTGCTTATTATCTTTGACTTTCTTTTTGCTTTTACCAGTTGAAGTAAGTATGTGTGAAAGGCAGGGGAGAGATACTATATAATCAACTGCATTTGACACAATAGGATTTGTATTATATACTCTACGACTAAGTTTTCTTATTTGCTCATTATTTGTAATAGGATCGGATAATATATCTTTGATTTGTTCAGGAGTATAACAAGAAAATAAATCAAAATTCATATTTGCATATACAATATTATTCCATTGTGAATTATATTCATAAGAGGGTTCTTTGTTTTCTATATCACTCATAATTTCACCGCCTTTCTATTATTTTTAGATACTTAGTTTATGAAAGTTACATAATCATAATCAGAATTATCTATCTCTTGAGCAAATTTGTTTATATACCATAACATATAAATCATAGCAGATACTCGGTCTTTGTCTATTTTTTTTACAACCTTATCAATAGTAATTCCACCATTATTAAGATGCTTCATTTTTAGATTAGCTGCTTCTTCTATAAAGGCATCAGTTTCCATAAACGGTCTGACATTATCGTCAAATTTATCCCATTCGCTATCTTCAAAATCACAATCCTGACGTTTTTCAAGAAGTTTTAATTTTCCACTATCTACCATATCTATAAATATTGTTACTATTTCACTCTGACAACTTTGTGCTTTGAGGTTATATAATACTTTTGGAGAATTAGGTATCTCTGGCGTATTATCATCGTTCATTGTATCCCAACAACCTATGCTTTCTTCTGTTATAGGGTCAAACGATTCCTTCAACAACTCATCAATTAAACCTGCACCAAGACCATTACCATCTACAACAACAGCTTTGGCATTGTACTTTCTGAATATCTGTTTTACTTTAATTGCTTGTGCTGTGAAGTTTAATATATTAGGAATTTTAATAATATTTACAACATCAATAGATACAATTCTGCTTTTATCAGCACTTCTTCTCACTTTACCAACAACAACAGATGATTGGTTATTTGATGTTTTCTGACTTCGTGCTACGTCAACTCCAAGGTAATATTCATCTGTTTCGTTCTTTGATTCTATCACTGCTTCCGTAAGAGTACGACAATTCATCAACCTATTTATATTTACTAATGCTCCATCAGAGCAACCAACCCATTCTTGTTCATAGTTTTGTGCAAAAGCAACAACTGATGAATTTTTCTTTTTTGAAAGTATTTTACTTTTGTTACTACCTCTTCCATACCAGCACGGAAGTTGCCAGTTACTTCCAAGAACAATTTTTCCCTTCAAATTTTCCATATCATCAATCATAGTAATACTACGTTGATATTCGTCAGAACCTCTAAATCCTGCTGTTGTGAAAAAATGAATTTGCTGATTTAACTCCATAGGGTCAACGATTGCCAGTTTTCCAACTGTAAGTCTAGGAACTTCAACAACAGGTTCAAGTGCATCTTGAAATAATACATTATTCAACAAAGCCGACTCCTCTATCTTTAAACGTCTGCGTCGTTGTCCTTTAGTAGACTGAGCGTTAGCAATAGCATCAATAGTTGAACCATTTTTAAATTCAATAAATGCGTTACCTTTAGAAAACTTGGGGTCATCTTGAAGTTCATTTTTTAATAATGGATATAATTTTGATATTTCATTCCATTTCGCTTTAAGTAAATCCGCAGCATTTTCTTTTGTCTGGGCTGACAATGCTAATTCTATATTTGGGAAAAGCATTGCTACAACAACCATTGATAAAACCTCATCAAATGTTTTACCATAACCACGAGAAAATACCCCATACATACTCATAAATCTTACATCACAACGCAAAAAAATTCGCTGGTCTAAATGTAGATTTATACCACCCGTTTCAGGTTTCATCAAGTCTAAAAGCAAATCAGGATAAAATTTTGCCCAACTTATAAAATTATAATAGTTATGAAGATTTTTACCAAAGATACTATCACTATTTTTTTCAAACTCTTTTATTCTCTGCTCATTCATTCGTCATCACCGTTTTTATAATCCTTTGGCAATTTTATAAATGTTTCAACAGAAGGTCTGTTTTTTTTAGAAGTATCATCTGTAAAAATCCCATAAGGATCTCCGTACTGAGATAAATAATCGTCTTTCATCTTATCATAAAAAGCATATACATCTTTATATTCGCACAATGGAAGCCCTTTAAGCCTACGGCAATAGTTAATATAACACCAAATAATAAAATCTGGTGCATCATTGGGCTGGTATCTAAATCTTGGTAAGATTTCAACAATATCTACTGCTTGCTCACAAGCTTTGGATATTTCGGAGATACAAGTTACACCACCTTGTAAATCAGCTTGTGTGAGTTGTTTGGGTGTAAGTTTTGCTTTATCGGCAGCTTCTTGTGCTGCTTTGTTCCATTTGTCCGCAGATCCTACGTCCCCTTGTGCAGTGGCTTCCTCTTCTTTTACTTTAAAACGTACATATGTAGCGAGTGCTTCTTCGTGCAAATTTGTTTGTATAGAATAATTTTCTTTGAGTTTGTTGAACTTTTTAACCATTTTTCTATACTGCGTTTTTGTATATCCATCACCAAACAAATCTAAAACATCATCGGTTACTACAAAGTCATCGACTTGCTTTACATACACTTCCTCATTCTTATTAACGGTCTTACCGGTTGTTGTAACTGCCGAAGAAACAGTTTTACCTTGAGATAAAAGATTTATAGAATCGAGAAATCCCAATTTTGAGTATTGCGGTAAAGTTCCTATATTTTTAAAATAACACCCTATAATATCAGTTCTACCTTTTCCAAGTTCAACCGATTTTTGTACTTCTTTTATAGCAGAGTCCAAAGCTTCTGGAACATAAGGCTTATCCATCAACATTAACTTCTGTTTAAACATTTCAACGTTTATAGTTCCATCTGAATTGCAAGACCCTGTTTTAATACAATTTTTACAAATATCGTAAGTTTTACCATCGCTTGAAACAGATGATATTTTGGAGGGCGATGATGAACTCACAACGTAGAATTGTGATAAATTTTTTTCTTTTCCACATTCTCGACATACTTTTTTTCCAACAGGTGCTTTAGCTCGTTTTTTTTGTGGCATTATCCCACCTCCAATTTTTATTAATTTGGTCATCCTTAATTCCTAACACGGAACTTCAGATATTAATAAAAGCACCATTTTGTGATGAATGGTGCTTTCTCGGTTTTTAGACGGTTTCCGTAACCCCTATATAAAACTGCTTTAGGTGCAGTAACCTTTACGGTTTTTAGTAGTATCCTTCTACAATGGAATAGGTTTATAGTCTCTATTCCGACATTTTGTTTTGTATTGTGTGGGTAAACCACTATGTCTTTTAAGGTGTCTGCTGTGAGACGATGTTATTTTATATCAGAAGTCAAATCTATCTTTATTCTGACTTATCTTTTTCTTATCAACTCTAATATAAAATTTTCTTGTAACATCTGTTCCTGTATGATTAAGAAGTGCTGACACATCTTCAAGAGACATTCCAGCATTTTTATATAGCGTAGCTCCGCTGTGTCTATAATCATGTGGATGTAGTGTTGGAACACCAAACATTTTACCAATGGTATGACACCATTCGGTTAATGTACTGTTTGCAGTCTTATCATACTTACCATCTACAAAAGAAACAAATACATATCCATTATCATCAATGTTGTTTTCTTTGCGATAAGCCATAAGATTTTCAAGTAAGCCTTTAACTTCTTCAGAAAAATACAAAGTTACAATATAACCTTCTTTTTCAAGAACATCATTTACGGTTCTTTCGTTAAAATCAATCTGTTCCCAACGAGTATTGCATACGGCATTGACTCTTGCCATTGTAGACAAAGAAAATAGAGCATAACATTGATACTGCAATGCTCTATGCTTTCTGTTATTTGTTTCAGCATTATCAACTAAAGATTGTAAAATTTCTCTCATCTGCTGAACTTGTTCAAGAGTTAAAAATGTCTGAGTTATAACATCTGTATCTTTCTTAGGTCTGTCTAAAAACTCAGTGGGATTTTCAGCTATAAGTTTCTTTTTACGGAGATATTTATAAAATGCAGAAATGGAAGCCATTCTACGTTTCATACGTCTTGAATTATTGCCCTGTGTCTTACAGAAATAAAGAAATTCAGTAATATCATCTTCTGTTAATTCAGTAACAGACTGATTTCCTTGATTTTTATAAATATAAATCCACCAATGTTCTAAGTCATTTTTATAACCAGCAATAGTCTTTTCTGATAATTCTCTAAGAGACATATCTATCTTATATTTATTCCAAAGTTTTATTGTTTCAGGATTTATTTCACTGAGTATCTTTTTATCATAAACACGAATCTTTTTACTCATTTCAGCCATTATTAACATCTCCTCTCTGATTATAATTAATTGTATTAAATAGCAGTAAATGTAATAAACTTTTTCGACTGGTTAATCATTCCAATTTATCTTTTTATTATAGTATCTGTTTTAAGCCATTACCCTAAAACAAACATATATTTATAAGACTTAAAAATTGTCAGCTTAATCCCTACAACTATATTTAAAAACCTAAAAATGTCTATTTTGTAATATCTCAATAAATTATCTGCAGATTTTTCTACATTACTAATTTGTGAAAACTATTGTAATTATTATACAAAAGTGATATGCTATAAATAACTTAATTACTAATAACTTGTATATAAACAATCACGATTTTTATACGATATAAAAACTTAAGATTTATTACATTGAAAGGATGAAATATTTATGTCAGTTAAAGATGGCTTAGAAGTGGCAGAAAAAGCACTTAATGTTGCAAAAGAAGGAAGTGGTTTCATTGATAAACTTTTATCTGCTAGTCCAACATATAGAGCCAATAAATTGTTACTTGATGAAATAGAGCATGATCCAAACACGAATCCTATGGAAAAGTATGTCATAATGCGTAATTTGAACAAAATTAAAAAGGAGATTATGAACAATGCAAATATTTATAATATTGCAAATTCAATGCTTGGTGGTAAAGGAAAATCGTTAGAAAAATTACTTCCAACAGTTGATGACGAATGGCTTGGAATGTATGATGATATATCTAAAAATGTATCTAACCAAGATATGCAAACTGTTTGGGCAAAAATTCTTGCATCGAAATGTGAAGATGAAAATTCGATTAGTAAAAAGCTCCTTCAAGTCCTTCAAGTTATGAACTCAAAAGATGCTGAATATTTTTCGTACTTATGTTCACACTCAGTAATGTGTTTTAATCCTGCAGATAAGGAATATTCTCCTATTTTTTTGTATCCAGATGTTACAAAAGATGAGTTGGAAGTTTATGATGATAAATATATCAATTATGAATACTTAACAAATTGTTCGAGCTTAGGATTGATAAATTACAATTCCTCGGTAGGCACCATATTATATAAAAAAGCAGATTTATTAATAATGAATTATTATGGTAAAAAAATTAATATCGTTTCAAGTGATGGGGAAATACGTATTGGTGTAGTTACATATACTTCTTGTGGCGAAGAACTTGTTAAAATACTTCATGAAGGTATGTCAGATAAAAAAGACCCTTTATTAATCTCTAAAATATCAGAATACTATAAGAAAAATGGTTATCATGTTGAGGAGTAATTTTTATTTAAAGAGACTATCAACATATTTGGAAGTCAGATGTTCCTCTATAAAACTGTCAAATCCCTTTTTTGTTCTTATTTGATACATATAGCTTATTTTTTGTATAGTATTCCACTCATCGTTTTTTAAAATGAGTTCTCTTGCCAAACGGTAACATTCAGTTTTATGATTGAGTATTCCTCCGATACCGTGTGATATTCTAATAATAGGCTCTTTTAGAGCTGAAAAGGGTATAAGGATTATTATCGTAAAACCCAACCATATCCAAAAACTACTAAAAATATATTGTAAAACTTCAAGCATTATAACTATCCTTTCAGTATTGTTTATTCGTGATTATCTCAAGCATTTATCATATATCTCGTTTTGTACACCAACACAGAACGGGATATTTTTATTTGTTTTCAGTAAGAAAAACAATTCCCACAATTATGCCTGCAATACGACCTTCGCCGTACCTCCATTATCTTCTTCAATATTCAGCCACCAAGACGATAAGGCTGAACTATAGGTAGCGACCCTATAGCTTCTTACCGTAGATTACTCTCAAAGCTTGCGTGTAATTGGTTATACACAAATTTCACCAGTCATTCAGCATTTGAAATTTTCTTTAAAATCATTACAAAAAAAAGATTTGTTCCCAATACTGTCATATGGCTACTTTTACCAGCGACTTACCTTATAGCTTGATTTCTCAAGCATCAAAACAGACTGTGTTCTTTTGGATTACCTTAGTGACTTTGCGATTCCACTCGTTAGTATAAGGCTTATTCTCTACAGGAGCGTCTATTACCACAGCGATAAGTTCCGTGTCTTTTGAAGCGATAACTCTTAGCACCACGACTAAATTTGAGGATTTTCCTCTCGTCTTGCATACTTTCATAATACAAAGTTGACTTGCTTATAAAACTATCATTCCATAAACATTCATTATAATCGTGTCCCGAAAGGTTGACAACCGTTTTCATCGGGGTTATTGCAAACATAATTCTGATAATTATTTTCTCAGAACCATTATGGTAGGGTAGAGTTTAACGTCATTCCACCCTCGACTGGACGTACCGTTTATTAAAAGAGTGTCGGTATTCACTTCATATTCGATTTAGTCATTTTGATACACATATCTACTTTGACCGTAGTTGTCCGCAAACAGAGCTACAAACAGCAGAAAAATCGAGAACTGCCTACTTGGTGTAAACACAAACGTATTAAATCTGTATTTACATATAACATACTTATAAACGCCCATTCTAATAAATCAGAATCCAATTACTTCAGTATGTCTATTCTATCCGTACTATCTCGAATGGATAATCTTAATAGGTTTCTTGCACACGTTAGAATAAAGTTTTTACAAGGCATCATATCCATTTACTCTTATCCTTGTCATCAGACGAATAGTGTTGGTCAAACACTTTGTCAACTATTGTTAATACAAATGCTCATAGCTATGTATAACACCAAAACTATAATCATCATAATTTGAGGCATCTGATTAAATTTGACCATAATATAATCGTACACTCACGATGGTTATTACAAAAAACCTTCATTGACAGTGATTTTTACTATTGGGTGCGAGCTTACGACTTGAACGTAAATCTAAGGTTTATGAGACCCTAATCCTACCATTAGACCAACTCGCCATAAAAGAGTTTTGTCATATCACTTGGATAACTCTAAACCAAGCCCACCAATCACACATTATAAAATGTGACCGCTTCGCTGATATGCCTACTAAGCGATATAAAACCTGACATATTATTTATAGACGTAATCATAAACGTCTGCCCCAGACGTCCAATAAGGTTGGTTGACTTCTTGTAAGGCATAAAATAAAAAGGCAGTGAGTTACTATTGCAACCCACCGTCTCAATGTTATTCAACAGAGAACACTGTTCCAAGACCATCAAGATAATTATACATATCTGTACTAATATCAGAAGCTACATAATAAAAATCTGTCTCACTATCAAGATATATCTTTGTTTCATCACTCCAAGCTTTCCGAACCCAGAGTTCAGGAATATTGTCACGCCAAGAAACATCAATATAATATTCGCCACAATAATCAAAGTCATTATAATCAAGAAGCTGAATATCAATATCGTCAATGTTCATCATTGCTTTGATAATAGGCTTTGCGATATCACCCTGTACTACTACAGATACATCAATCTTCTGCTTAACATCATCAAGTATATCGCCAACTAACATTTCTGTTGTAGGATATGTATTATGGGATTTTACCTTTAACATAAAACCACATCAAAATTACTTGCTTTCAGCAACTGTGTCCTTAAAAGCCTTGCCTGCCTTAAAAGAAGGTACATTCTTCTCTGCTATTTCAATGGGCTTTCCCGTTAAGGGATTCACACCTGTTCTTGCAGCTCTCTGACGCTTCTCAAAAGAACCAAATCCAACGAAAGTAACCTTTTCACCAGCAGCGACACTATCAACAATAGTATCCAGAATTACTGTAAGTGTTTCGTCAATCTTTTCCTTAGAAAGCTCCGAGTTCTCTCTAACCTTTGTAATAAATTCAGCCTTTGTCATATATTTTAATTTCCTTTCAATATCAATTAATTTAACTTAATATCATAGTTGCATACAAGACCGTTTTTATCGATAACGGACAGCACCGTCTCAGGACGTGTGTTATATCTATTATCAATAGCATAGTTATCTACGCCAGACCAACAACCTGCTGAAATGACCTTTGTATTATAAACAGTTTCCATACTATTCTTGTGACGATGACCCATATAAATAAGTTTGGGGCAAATACCATACTGCATTGTGAGATTTTGAACTACATTATTTGGCGTATCTTTATCTCCGTGTACAGCATAAATAGTATTATTTCTTACAGAAAACATAGCAATACTTTCATCAATATTGTTTTTATGAAAATGAATATTGCTTATATTCTGTAAAACAGCACTCAAATAGGGGACAAGCAGATTATCTATGTTTTCACCCTTTAAACTACTTTCCTTCTTAGGTGTGACCCGACTGTGATTTCCCGGCATAACAAGCACTTCAACATTGTTGAAATGTTTAGAAAACTCAGTTAGGAGGTCACTAAGATACTGTGTCACAGTAAGAAACTGCTCAATTATATTTTCATTATTTTCACATCTTAAATTCTCGTGAATAAGACCACTTATTACTTCTGAAATAAGCACAGTAATATTTTCAGACTGATGCCTGTTCTGTATTTCTATAACCTTGCTAATACAAGTAACAAATCTATCAGCCAAAATATCAGAATTAAAATGGTTTAAATAATGATTTATTTCAATTCCACAATGTAGATCAGAAACTACAAGAACCATGTCTGTATCAGATTTATAAGACGGAGGAGTAGTGTAATTTAATGACTTGGGAGCGTAATCAGATAACATACGCTTTACCATATCAATATACGATTCTTTTCTTGCTTCCTCTCTTATAATGCGATTATATTCATTACGTTCATCACGAAACTTAATACGTTCTTTTTCAAGTTCTTTTCTCTGTTCCTTAATTTCTTCAAGTAAAGAACTTTCAGTTGTTCCTAAATCAGCCTGACGAAACTTATCATAATTCTGAAATCTATTTCTATATGTATTAGGACGATAATTTGCACCAAGTAGATTATTCAGAATTTCACAAACATCTTCCCAACTACCAATAATATCTTTATCTCGACAAATTCTCAGAATTAAAGCATCATCTGTTTCGCCATCAAATCTTTTATATTCAATCATTTATACCTCTTATTACAGTCCCTCACCATAAGAAACTGAAATCTTAACATCGGGCTTGCCTACAAAATCCTTAATAAAGTCAGCAAGTACAACAGGCTCTTCCATATCTTCTACCTCGATAGTAATTATACCGTCATCAGTAGAAATAAGACCCTTTACGTCACAACTATATTTTCTGTTAATTTTTGAAGCCATTTATTTATTCTCCTTGCATTATTCTAATTCATCTGCATAGTTACTTATCCAACCACGATAATTATGCGTGAGCTGACACACAGCACACCTTTCATCTTTTGCAAAATGATTAAGATAACGTACAAAACCACTGTTCTGAGGGTTACTATATAAATCAATCTGTCCTGAGTGACCTATAACGATCACCTTACAATTATCGTGTATTCTTGTAAGCACCTTTTTTAACTCATCGGTGTAATAATTCTGTGCCTCATCAACAATAACAATTTTATTTTCAAAATTACAACCACGCAAAAACGTGTGTGTCATGCATTCTATATATGCAGTGCCATTCTTTTCGTTCATTATGTCTGAATACATAGCTGTATTTAGATTTACACCTATCTTTTCTAAAGCCTGATAAAAAGGCTCAAAATAGGGTTCACTTTTTTCTTCAATCGAGCCTTTAAGAAAACCCTGTTTCTGTTCTTGTGTAGGAGCAGCAATAAATACAATGCCATTATACCTTCCAAATTTAACAAGAAGATCTGCTGTTGCAGTTGCTATTGTTGTTTTACCCGTTCCTGCTCTTGCATTACAAAATACTATAAGTTTATCTTTGTTCCAAATAGCATCTCTAAACGCCTTTTGCTCATCATCAAGTGTTAATCCAAAGAAAGGATTATCTTCTAATGTTTCCGGTGGATTATCATATGTAATAGAAATTGATTTTCTTCCCATATCAAAGCACCTCGTCCAAGGAACAATCTACACCAATAATATAGTCAGTAAAACCATATTTCTTTGCTTCATCAGCATAAGTGTAAAATTCTACACGATAATTTTCGTCATATTCCTTTTCAGTAAGGTTACTGTGTTCAAGAACATATTCCTTAATTCTCTGCTCACGTTTCTCTTGAAATTTAAGCTGGTCTTTACACTTTGCAGAGCTATCCCACACAAAATTCTGTCCATCGTGAAGAAGAAAAGTTGCATTTGGCATAGCATAACGTTTATGTCCTGCAAGACCAATAAGAAATCCCATACTGTACTGATATGCAAGGTTTATCGTATACACTGGAGTTTTACTGTTTGTAATGGCATCTATAATTCCAAACCCATCTATAACAGACCCTCCAACAGACGTACAATACAGAAAAATAGGCTTTCTATCAGCTACACCAATATCCTTATCTTCAACATTGAATCTCAAAATTTCATAAATTACATCGTGAGCTGAGATAGCTTCGATTTCATCATTGAGATAGATTTTTCTCTCCGAGTGTGAACTCATATCAAGCAAGTCCATATATTCACAATTTACAGTGAGATTTGCATTTTCCAGAGGCTTCTTAACGTCAATCATATTAAAATTTTCCTTAAAATAAGTTACTGTCACCCGACAGCCCTATGTTTTACATAGGATATTTGATTTTTTGTTACTGTCCCACAGCCGTACCTACTATAAGAAAAGAAAAGGAGATAAAATATATTTTCAGGAGGTATATATTTATGAAAAGAGTTTGTAAAAGGAGATGAACCACAGTGGCTTGTGGATATAGTAGGTAGGGTTCTGGGACAGTAGGGATAGTTAGTTACTCAGTAATTGACCTAACATCAGTATTTCTGAGCTTCGCCAAAGCAATAAGATTTCTCTTTTCTTCAACAAGATAATACTTTCCACGACCTGATTTAGTTCTGAGGGTCTTGTGGATTTCTACATTAGAAAGTATTTTTCTGAGTTCCTGCGCTTCGGCTTTTGAAATTGCGATCAAATTTTTAACCACCATTCATAATAAATTTTTGTTTAATTTGTCAATTTACATTTGACTTATTGTGTGATATAGTATATACTAGGGGGTTTATTTAAAACTATATCATATCATATATTAACAATAATAGAAATCACCCACAAACCACATAGATACGTCATTTGTGGGTGATTTCTATATTAAATAAAAATACGGAAATTACTTCTTTTTTCTCTTTCTATCGTATTCCTTCACATATTTATCTTGACATTCATTACACCTCTTCTTATTTTTTACTATACCGACAACTTCAAACTCAGTACCACAATCACAACAAACAATGGTTTTTATATTCTTTTTCTCATATCCTTGACATTTATCACAATATATCTGATGATTAGATTTCTTATAAAACACATTGCCACACTTATTGCATTTTCTAATTTTCTTATTACCGTTATACCATTCAAACCAATATCCAATATTATTATAATTAATTATTTCAAACGCAACCTCGCCAAAATCACCATTATAATCAATCTGCTCCATAAAGTTCATTCTGATACATCCACGGCTATAAAGCTGTAAATAACCTCTCTTAGCAAGTTTTGAAATGAGGTCTATATTTATATCTACCTTACTCGAAATATTACTTATTTTCTTCAGGTTAGAATATCTTGATGTTCCACCTTTAAAATAAATGTTATCATAAGGTTCATCTGGTTTCTTGATTTCAAAGTATTCTTTATTAAGTTTATAGACTATAAGCAATGTAAACAACAGTTTCTTTTCATCAAGAGTCAGTTCTGCACTATTGAAATAATTAATCTCACACTTTAGAACAGGAACACTTTCTATTGTTATTAATTGATTTTTCTTACAAGTAGAATAATCTATCGCCTTATTAACCACCTTGTAGTATCTCATTCTGTGATAATCTTTGATATATTTCTTACAAATATTATGTAGTTCATTCTTTCTATCTTCCTTTTTTCTTATATCAAGAATATCACGAAGATAAAGTGCCACAAGTTTAATTTCTGTGTTAAAATACTTTTTAGAAAATCCGTGTTTAATTATATTTTCAGCATAATCTAAGTCTTTATATTTAAACTCATTCATATTTCAACCTCCTGCACAGAATAGTTTTCACCCAAATATGTAACATTGCCGTTTTTATCAGGTATCGGAAACATTACTGTAGTTTTGTTCATTCTAAGTTTTTCATAAATATATCTACCTATTAACTCCCACATAACATCTTTACTTTTTTGAGGATTATTTATGTAAAAATAGTCAATTACATAATTAAACGCACAACATACGCTTCCGACAGAAGCTATAATATCATATGTATACTTTGAAAAATCAAATATGCCACGTTTATCCTTTTCTTTTTCTGCATTCTCAAACTGTAACTCTCTATAAAAAAGTAAACATTCATCAATAATTCCTGATACTTTTTTATAATCAGAATTATCATATTCAATATCGTATTTTAAATCTAATACAGCTTTATCAGAACTTTCTTCTTTAATCTTTTTTGAAATTTCAAAGTTAATACCCTCTATGTATTTACAAAGCAAATTCATTGAACTATCGCTCATTGTAACAGGCATATACTTATAATAATTATCTAAGAAAGTCATTTGTTCTGGGGTCTTTTGACTTAAATCAATTAAAGACTTTAAGGAAATACCAAAACGCTGTTTGCAAGCTGTTTCATTGCTATCAACATATTTATCATACTTCTTCTTACAATCAGGGTATCTGTATCTAAAGAAATATGGATATTTGTCAAGAAGAATACTATTATAAAACCTTATTTTCTCTATATCCTCTGGCGTATAGCTGTTCTTTTCAGCCGTTTTATCATCAGTTTTTCGATATTCAACCCATAATTTTGGAATACCCTTAACCTCTCGTCCCAGTTTAGTCTTATCAATCTGACAGCTCTGTGCTTTACAGCACTGGATTAACCTTGAATATGTAATTCTCCACATATCATTATCTTTGCCATATTTATCTTCAATTTCTTTAAGTAAAGCGTAAGCATTACTACTCTTATTTGTTATTTGACCAATAATTGAACCAAAACCAAACTTGTCGGCATTCTGAATATCTTCTTTTGAAAAAATTTTCTTTTCAGGCTTTGGAGCATCATACGTCATTGTTAATTCATTTCTGTAAACACCCTTAATAATTGTAGGGTCAGACGTTGTTGCTAAAATATCAAGGTCAAAATCTGCACCCCCGAAATTCTGCACTGTATGACCAAACCAATTTATTATAATGCCAGTTTTGCAATACCTGTACCATTTCTCGGTTTCAGCATTCTTTTTTAAATTCATAACAACGTGTTCCGATCTGAAAGTAAGGGGAGACCTCATACCGTCTACTTGTGCTACATTACGTTCATTCCAATAGTTTGAATAAAATTCATCTTTATCAAGCAATCCAGTGGGTTCAATACCACAAACGTGTTGCATATAAGCATATGGGTCAGATACTAAAGTCTGAAAATTACCCTTGACATAAATATCACCCATGCAACCCTTTTTTATTTTATTCTTTATCAAATCCCTTATTTTTGTACGAATAAACTTATCATTCTTCAAATCGGGATTTACCACAAGTGACTTTAACCAATAATTATCACTACTTCTCAAAAAATTGTTTATGCTTTCTTCTGTATTATTTGCTCCAAGCAAAAACAGCAACATATATTCAAAGTTATCATATGAAACACCCGTTATCCAATCAACAAAAGGCTTGCATAGTTCCTTTATGTCAGTTTCGTTCAAGTTCAAAGTCTGTAAGAACTGGTAATTCATCTTTAGAATGTTTTTACACTCTTTAGGTGCATACTGGGGAATACCCCATTTCAAACCGTTTTTGTGGCATTTTTCAAGGTAATCATCGACACCATTATAACAATTCCAAAGCTTAAACTGCGATTCAGAAATAATAATGTCGTAATCTCGAAGATCAACTTTTATATAATTTCCACTTTCATCTTTATAAATCGTATCTACTATGTAATTGCCACCGTTTATTTCTTCACAAAATTCGTGAATGGGGAACGTACAAAGCATACCCTTTATAAAGCTTTGCCTTAATCCAAATTGTGAGGGTATATAATCTAATCCTAACTCATTAGCCCATTTCTTAGCCTGTCTTGGAGATATAAGTCCCATTCCGTCAGTTCTGTTAAAAGTCTGTGTAACGGTCTTATCTTCTACTAAATCATCGGTGTTTCCTGCTATCTCAGTTACAAAATGTACGTCAAAGGTATCGGTATTTTCAAAATCTTTAACTACAATAAACTTTGGTTCACTTACAACCTGAGTTGCAGAACTGCTAAGTCCAAAATAGGCATTATATTTACTTGCAGCGAGAGGAATATTCTTGTTTCTGTCATTATCAAGTCTGTGAATTACTTCATCAATAATATCATCTGGACAAACCACAATAGTTGATTTACGAGCTTGTCCAGCAGAACAACTCAACCTGTGATAAACCTTGCCGTTTATTTCAACGCCATTTTCACAAATATAATCATAATCTTTTGTGCTTTCCATAACGATAGTTACATAATCTTTTACATATAGCATATCGTCTATTTCAGATTGTACTTTGTTTCTGTTAGCAACAATCTTTTCAATGTCATCTTTTCCAAGAGATTTTGAATTTGAAAGCTTTTTATCATAAATTTCTCTGTCTGTATATAATCCCTCAACCTTATCAAAATCAATAACCTGCCCACGGACTTCTCTTATTGTACGAAGCATCTGACTATCAGCCAATGCAATTACACATTTTAATTTTTTAGCTTCATCAAATTCCATATTAATTTTATACCCAAATTCCTTCAGAAGCGAAGATTTAAATTTCAGTGTATATATCTGTCTCATATGTTATCGTCTCCTCAAATTTAATAAAAATCTGTTTTTATCATACTTCCTTGTCACCCTGTATCAGTTTCCACAAATCCTCCAACGTTTCAGAAGGTACAACATTGTTATTTACATCAGTAACTTCCATATCTTCCTTAGTTCCCCATTCTTTCTCGTATATGTACCATTCTATCCAACTCTCATCATCACCGATAATTTCAGAAATAGTCTTTATAATAGGGAATAATGATGTGTTATTAATAAATTTATCGCCAACATCTCCGAATAACTCATTGAATTTGTCGTATATGCTTTCCAACGAGTAGTATCTTTCCTTTACAACTGTCATAAGTTTTATAAATTGTTCTTTAGTCATTTATTATCTTCCTTTCTTAACCTAACCGCAAAATTACCACCCACAACATCATATGTAAAATCAATATTCTCAAATTTCATAACTTCCTGTATCTGTGACAGATGAAATAAATAAGCAATTTTGCCCTTCCTGATTTCAGACAACGTATCATTTATCATACCAACATAATACTTGTCTAAAGTATCACCGTCACAAGTCATCTTGTGTCTGTTATCAACAGGTCTTCTTATAAGTCTCTTATCGTGTGATTTACCAGTATTCATTCGAAGATTGAACGAAATACTATCCATAATTTTACTCATATTCTTAGGGAAATAGTTGTCACAACAGTAGGGAAGACCTCGGCTTGAACAGTTTATAAATCCGCAAGTAGAACAATCGTAATGTAACCCTACGGAAGCAAATTCCTTGGCAAAGTTCATACTACACCACCTACTTCCGCAGTGCCAGTTTCCATAAGCTGATTTACAGTCTTGGCAAAATCACGTCTAATATCATCAAATTTGGTTACAAGGTTCTTCTTACTCTTACAATGTCTGCGTGTCATCAGAGCCTTCCAGCTTCTATCGGAACGCATAATTTTATAAACTCTCCTATATGTATAGGCATTATTTACAGATGTATCGTGATATAGGTCAACAAGTGGCTTTATAATTTCTTCTACTGTAAGAGTAGAATAGTCTATAATTGAATTTGTTGTATTAATGTTATTATTTACTTCTGATTTTACAATTGAAGTATCTGAGGTAGTAGTATTCATTTCCAAGAACTTATTAACACTATCCATAAACATTCTTATATACTCATCGACATCAGCCACAGCATCAATGGTCGAAACGCTATCTACCTTATACTTATTGCAAAATCTATTCATAGCATAAGACTGATTAAAACCTCTCAGAACCATATCATCATAAATTACTTTATATGTATCAGCTATCGGCAGACCAAGAATGTTGGATATTGTTTTTATAAGAGGTGTTGCAATGCTGTTCTTCCACAGGTAATAGTTGCACTGTGTGGGAGTAACTAAAGATTTTATTTCCGTAATCTCTTGCCTGAGATTGACTATCTCAGCAAACAATTCTGCATTATTATTTGTAATACCATAACCACCAGTTTTACGAATAGAAGGGAGAACCTCAGATGTCACCCAGTGTTTGAACTGCTTTGCCGTAGGTAGTTTGCTGGAGAGGATTAAACTGTAAAGACCACTTTCGTTTATAATCGTTAAACCACGGGGAGTTTCAAAACTGTCGTTTTGGCAGTTTTGCTTATCATCACCATCCACGTGTTTTTTAAGGGCGCCAAACGTATCAGTATAACCTAATTTTGAAGCAATATCTTTCCCCACAAACCAAGGCTCACCATCAATCATCAATGTTCTAACCTGACCGAAATTGGGATTATTGAATAATACTATTTCTGTAGTATTTGAATTTGTTGTATTTATTGTTGTCGCTGAATTTTCAATCATTTTTCATTATCTCCTTTTGTTTACATTATAATAGTATTGCCACTTAACTTATTATATCTTATTTAGAACCACATTACCCATATCCTCTGAGCCAAGCCCCGTTTCAATAAATATGTTTCAAGCTGTCAGCAGAATATAAGCATATAATTCTGAACTAATCTGAACTGATTTCAGCCACTTTGACTTTAATAGTATAATCTTACCTACAAAGGCGTAAAGTGTCTGTATCGTGTGTAGATTTGAGCATTTGGGTATCGTATTAATAATTTTCTATCTTAGATAGAATTTCATCAAGCCTGTCATTTATGTTATTCATATAGCCAACAATATCATCAATAGTATCAAGACTACCATCAGACACCTTTTCTCTGACCACAATCTTACGACAACCTCTAACAAGAGCTTCAATAGATGAATAGTAACCAATAATATCCTCATAGTCTATTATCTCACCAGTAAGTTTCCTTGTTTTACGGTCAATTTTCTCACGCTTTCCACACTCTATAAGAATATACTGATCTGAATCTGCCGTAAAATAGAAATTATCTGTAATTTTAATTTTATTTGCCATTTTTAACATCTCCTTTTATATATATTTATTTAGAGCCTTTTCTGCTCCTAAGTATAGTATATACTGGAAATTTTAGTTTGTCAAGTGATTTTTATGATAAATTTTATCACTTACTTGCTATTAACAGAAGGAGCAAGTACAGGAGCAAATTCCTCAACCCCATACCTCTGTTTAAGCTCTTCCAGTAATGCCTTGATATTATTCTCAGCTTGGTCATCAGGAAGTACATATATATTAGGCACATTTCTCGGCTCACCGTCTATGTAACAACTGCCTGTAGTGTATTTAATGAAGAGGTTATGGTCTACAAAAGCATCAAGACAAGTATCTATCGTCTTACGATTAAGGCGTAAATCCCTCACAATAGTTTTCTCCAACCCATAATGAAATCCATAAGCTTGTTGCTTGTTTTCAATCATACGACTTCTCATATATGTATATATCTTTAGCAACACAGGTTTACTTATAGGGGATTTAATAGCCATAAGCACATCAAACACAGGGATAGTAAGCTTGGCGAATGTCTTAGTGGGAGTATCATTGAATTTTTCAAGTACATTAAAGACAAGATACGATACACCCGAAGCAGTCAACACATCATCACCATACACTTGAGCTAACTCTTTTTTGCTGATAAGCTCTTTTAACGTAAAGCGTATATAAGATGAAAATGAGTTTTTATTTCTATTATTCTCTGAATAACCACAACGTTCTCTAATATAATTTATAGAGATACCTGTAGTATCATTTAGATTGGTCTTCTCCCAAAGACAGAATTTAATCATCTCACGCTTGTAGTCTGTCTCTAAGTAATCGGTAGGGACAGGGTAAAAGTATTCCAAAAATTGTCATCTCCTTTTTTGTTTTTTATAAAATAGGGTATGTTGCACTGTATGCAACCTAAATTTCAAAACTACTTACATCCAGTGCAACCTATTTTTCAATTTTAGTTGCAATACTGTCACTTCTACTGGAACGTCTTAAGAATATATAAAGAATACATAAAGAATAGATTTTGGGCGATAATGTTTTGCAACTTGATTTAAACAGTTATTTGTAAAGGCAGTCAATTCAATTGACACCCTTGAATAATAAAGCCCCATTCAGAACGCTTATGTTAAACTCGATATCCCCAAACTATCCCCAAACTGGTGGGATCGACTTTAGATTACTTTCAATATGGCTCACTTTGGGGAGAGTTGCTATTAATTTTTCAACTGTTACCGTTTTGGTTACGGTTAAGGGTAATAAATGATGATTATAAAATTATGCTGCTCACAGAAAGTATGAAATGCTTTTTAAGGTTTTTATTTTGCATTTATTATTTTTATCATCTCCTTATTTATGTGTATATGTGCAAAATATTCTTGCTTACTTCTTATTATAACATCTATTTCTTTTTTTGTCAAGTGCTTTTTAACATCTACTTATTGAAATTTGTGATTTCTTAGACCCCATATTGATTGTTTAACCCCTTGCGTATTTCTGTCCAGCAAAGCTGTCCAGAAACGCCCCATTTCATTGGGGCTATACGCTTGTCCGAAAAAACAAGTTTTTCGTCCAGTATATATTATTTATTTGCTCAATCAGACACTGAGACAACATGGACATCATATATAGTTCTTTCTTTTCCGTATTTATCTATAGTCATTTGTTTTCTATCAATTTTGAAAACCGTTCCAATATCAAGTATCAACTCACCATCTCCTGCATTGTGTTTTGAATTACTATCTTGTAAATCATTTCCGGCTATGTTACTAAAGTAACCTGTAAACAAATAGTTTGTACCTTTGGAAATTAAAATATTCATATATACATTTCGATAGTATGTGTAATCAAAAAGTAAAGTAGTGTACACAAATCCATTATGGTATAGATAATCCTCTGGATATCCTTTTTCTTTTGCCAACTGCGTTTCATAATGAATAGATTCTACACCTCTATGAACAATTATGTCCTCCTTCAATGAGTGACTTTTTATTAATCTTTGTAAAAGTTCTTTTTGAAAAAGAATATCACCACTTAAATTAGACTTTTGACGAATGACGTTATTAAGTGATGTACCTATACGATTAATTATTAATTTTTCTTTTTCGGTGATCCTTTCATATGGATTTTCAACTGCAATAAATTCGTTTATATCTTCTGCTGTTTTAAATTCTTTTGGCTCTTTTTGAAAATACATATTACTGCTCCTTTTATTTTTTTCTATTTCTATATTATATCACATATTATTATTTTTTATAAACCTATAATTTTAATGACCTTCGATTTATTTTAATAAACTTGCGATATTTACCTGATTTAAGATACTTCTGATGTCTTAGATATAGGTTTAATTTTAGATACTTTTGATTGATTTTTGTAACATTCGGAGAAAGTATAGGTTTTATCGGTGTTTGAGCGATTTAGGGTTTGTGTTGATTTTTGGAGCGTTTGAGGTGTGATCTGAAGTGAATAAGTTGTATTTTTGAATTTAAGTTTGAGTACAAATGAAGTATTGTGGTATTATTTTTTAGATACTTGTATTAGGCTCTGTGATTAGATTTGAGAGGTGTTTGTGCAGATAGAGTAATTTGTTATTGGAAATGGTAAAGTTGGTGTAGAGTGTTCTATGGTTTGTCTGAAAGTGCAGTGTGGATATGGATTTTGAGTTCTTGAGATAGATGTGTTTTAGAACTATTTTTGTTGGTCTGGAAGTGGGATAAATAGGGAAGTTTATCGAAAGGTAGCATCGAATGATTTTTGGAATATTTTTGAGGTGTGAGAGGATAGATTTTGGTTTTGGAATTTTAGTGTCGATTTGAATTTTTAGACGTGTGAGTTGAGTGGAACTACTATAAGCTTTCTGAGCAACCAAACTGCAATTTCAAATGTAAATATACCCCCTCTGTATTGCTGATCCTATGCCGTTTTCCCCCCAAACACAACATAGACAGAAATATTTTAGAAACATTCTTGCTAACATTTCTTAATGAATTTTCAGAGCTGTTTTTTAGTAACATTTCTTGAAGCTGCTATAAGTTATTATTTTTTTGTATGCCGAATTGATATCGGTATCGGTTGCGGTTACATATCAAATAATGACTAATAGTCATTTTTAGTGGTTCGTTAACATTGCTAATTATTTAACACTGTTAACTAATTAAAACCAAATCAAAGTATAATCAAGCAAACTAAAGAAAACAAGAGAAAACAAAAGTATATAAGAGATATTTTAAAAAATTGCTATTTTACCGGCAAAAACCAACCTAATTAAACCAAATAATCAACAAATTTTGCCGATAATATCCAATAACATTTCAATACTATTCTAGATCATTCACTAACACCATAGTAATATTCACACTTCCAGACTCTCACCCACATTTTGCAAAATAACCAAATTTCACACCTAAAACTATGCAATATCACAATACAAATATATCCAATAATACACATATTTATTGCTAAATTATAAACGTCAATTATTGAATATCAACAACAAATTATCATTTATCGATAAAATTATATCAAATAACAATAAATTGCACACACGCCATTTTAACATACCTATTAATATAAATATACCACTATAAACAAAACGCCGTATAACGCATTATAGCAGCACTCACGGCTATACTTCAGGCTCAGACCGTTATTATGCAATATGCACAATACACTATTATTATATTTATATATTATACCTATTGACATTTCAATATTGCACGTTCTAATTGTATTTGGTTATTAGCTCCGACGCTTCTATAATATACTTTAATACGATAAAGTATATTATATTGCTATGATTATAGTAATATATTTTAATGTCGGTCAATATATTCCATTACTGCACATCGTAATAATTCAGCTTTACTAATATTATTATCTGTACAATAATTATTAAATAATTCGTAAAAATCGGGTTTAACATCAAATTTTAATTGTTTATACATTTTTTTGTTATAATTTTTGTTGTATTCATTTCTATCAAAAGTTTGTTCACGCTCTATATATTTTTTATCCATAAGAAATAGGCGCCTCCATATTCATAAATATTTAATTTTATAAATACAATATATTCATTGACATTTACCGTACTATGTGTTATAATATAATTACAGTAAAGGAAAGAACAAAAACGAAAAGAAAATCCCTTGACTGTAAAATAAAAATCCGATATAATATAAGTACCAATTATATTATAAAAGGTGGTGACAAGGTGGTGTATGAAATGACTGGAAGAGAAGTTGTTAATCTGATTGATAAGCTCAGATCTGAAGGACTTGACGATACAAAGATAATTGAAATTATCAAGTACGTTGAGTTAAACGACCCTAAAAACAACACATCAACTAAATCAGATAATAACTAATCATAACACAAAATCCCGAAAAAGTCAAGCCCATAAAACGGCTTGACAAAATCGGGAGCTAAAAAATATAATAAATTAAAGGAAATTATAAAATGACTACAATAAAAGTAACGTTCATTCAAGTGCTCCGCTTCAGACTTTCCGAATTTTTCAGAAGGTCGCACAAAAAAGCAGAAGCAAAAGCCTGCACGATGCAGAGCATATAATCTAGTGGCTTCAGCGGTTGAGCCTATAAATCAGCCGTCAATATCACGGCAAAAAGGTAGATCCCTTTAAGCCGTGCCAAAAAGCAAGTAAATAATAATTATGGAGGTTAAATATTATGTATAATACATCAAAAAAGATCACAAATAAGGAAGCTAAAAACATAGTTGCCAATAAGTCTATAATTTGGGTCGATGATTCAGACATCGGAGCATATACCAATGACACAAATTACTATAATTCTGGCGTTTACGGCTGGAATTATTCAATCGCATATAATACACGCCTTGACAAATGGATCATATGCGGTTATAGAATCCCCAACAGCATTTTAACGGCTACTTCAGAAGTTATCAAGATGAGCCAAAAAGAAGCGTTTATCAACGGTTAAATAAACGGCAAAATATATGCATAATACCACACCAGCGGAACGCCTGAGGAATGGAATACATTAAAAATGTAATAAAATAATCGTATTTAAGGAGGTTTAAATAAATGAATAAAACACAGATAAAAGAGCTTCAAGGAGCTATTGCACAAATGAACACCAAAGATCAGATTAAAAGCAGTTTCACCATTAAGGAAAATTTTGCGTACTTTACGCCAGAAGGTCACAAAGGATACAAGATAAATGTCAATGTTCTGTCGGAGATTGTAGAGGAAATTCCCAAAAGTAATTACAGCCGTTTAATTTCTGATGTATTCAATACAATAGCTACTTACGGAATAAATCAGATAAATATAAATCAGTCTGATTTATTGCAGCTTGCAAGGCAGCACAAAAAGGAAAATTCAAAAACACCGTTTATATTTGAATATCACGGTAAAAATTATGGCTTCCAGTCCAGATATATAATTGATGCTTTGAAAACTTTAGGCGCAAAAAGCAGGATATACATCAGCAATGAAAAATATTCAAAGCTATACATAGAATCAGAGATAGGAGCTATAATTATATTGCCTATGAGGTTAAACGCAAACAGCACTATAAAAGCCGATTATACGGAATAAAATAATTGTTTGATGAGGAGGATACAATAATGAGCAAAGCGGAAAAAGCAATAGAAAAAGCCTATAAGGCTAAATGTAAACTCGCAACAGCATACAACGTTGAAATAACTTCTATAGTCTGGATGGGTGACAACAAGTTTATTATTGTTGATAATGGAAAAGAAATTGAAGTCAATGCGGAATAAAACAATACTTTGATGGAGGTTATAATATGAGTTACGAGAGCCGTATTTTTATTATTAACCGCACTGAGCATATCAATTCCAATGGTACGATATGGATTCATGCGGAAAAAATAGTAGATCTGAAAATGTGTCAAATGGATTCGGACATGAATTTCAGAAATATTTTCACGCAAAATATTGATTATCCTATTGTAGTTGATGGCGAAACCACATTTTCTGACAAATACGGTGAGCCGATGAAATATGCTAATGTCAAAACTGTTATTAACTATTTGGAGCAGATTCCTGACAATTACAGACGGATTCCAATATTATTGGGTATATTACAAAATATTGATGAATCTAAGTGGGATAATATTCAAATAGTGCATTACGGATATTGAGGAGGTAATAAAACGATGTTTATTATATTTTTGATGATCTATCTTTTTGCAGGTATCTGCGAAGAGATATGGTTAAATATCCCTAAAAAATAAGAAGGTGTTAAAATGAAAGCAGGAGCAAAAGCAAGGGCAACAAAACGGAAAATAAGTATAGTAAATATCATAAGTGTTATTATAGCACTGTATATACTCGAAAGCTTCTTGGAGGTTAACATACATAACCAGATCGGTGCTGAACCGTTGAATAATCCATATAACGCATTTAGCCTGTTAAGTCAGGCTATGAGCGAATAAACAAGTAAACAAGTTGGAGGAAATTATCATGAAAAATTACACTTACACTGTTGAAGTAAAGGTTAACAAGAATTTTTATAATGAACCGGATTATAACATTTGGGATTCTGATGCCTACCCTGAAGTGGAGGCAGATACTGCAGAAGAAGCCATTTCAATGGCTATTGATAATTATCAGGATTCAATGATTTCTGATGACACTGTGGAAGATGTGGAAGATATTGACTGCGAGAATGATACAGTATATTATACTGAAAATGGGATTCCTTGTAGAGTGATGTTTAGAGCTATAGAAAGGGAAAAGGTGGTTTGATATGATTAACACATCGGAATTTTCAACTATTCTCACCGGATTATTCAGTGGCAATAGAGGAGAGGCACAACAAGCTGCGGAGATCATCCGGTATGACAATACATTCAGTCTATCGGAAGAATACGACAGAAGGAGACAGGATCGCTTGAATTATGAGGCGATGAAATTCAATAAAAGCCTTGATTATCGCTTTGCGAAGTGATATAATAGATGTAGTAGTGTATGGATAAAATCACGATTTTGTAGGAGGAATAGCAATGGAAATTCTTGAGGGCTTACAGCGTTTACAGGCAATAAAAGACTTTAAGCGGGATAAATTTGCAATAAACAATAACGCTAAAGACATCAATAAGTAAACGAAAATACATTGTAGGAGGAAATATTGTGAATAAATCAGAAATGGAAAAGAAGCTTGTGGAATATTTAGACGAAAGATATTCTTTAACGCTTGATATCAATGAGTCTATGTCTGTAAGAAGTGCAAATATGATATTTTATAACGGAGCGTGTACTGCCATTGCTCAAATCGGCAGCTGGGAACGCAAAGAAAACGGAAAACACATTGTAAAACTGAATTGAGATAAAGATACATTTTATAGGAGGAATTTATTATGACTATACAGGATTTTATGGAATTACTTATTGACGGAGATTCACAGCACTTCAATGTCTATGATAACGAAAAAGAGGAAATTATATTTGACGGATTTGGAAGTGAAATACCCGATGAACTTCTGGATGAGGAAGTTTCTTCTATGGATAATATTTATGATAATAACGATATTATTACGTTAAACATTGATTAAGTGGAACATATTTCAAGTATGTATAGCTGATATTGTAACAAGCTGCTGGAATATCTACTCTGATGAAACTGTTAAGTGCCTTTAGTAAACATAATACTTGTTGCCTTGTCGATAAAGACGGAAAAAAAACGTGAGAAATTCCCTTATGTATCGGAGAAGTTGATGCTTCTCTTGTGGAAGAAATCAGAGATAAGGTAATAAATAACTTAACTGCAAGGGAGCTTTAATGTGTTATTGTTGGAAATTCTAATAAAAAGAATATGGAGGAAATAAATTATGTACAGGGTAATATATAAAGGTTTTAATGGAAACTTTTCAATGTCAGATGAAATGTCTTTGGAAAAAGCACACGAATATAAACAGAAACTTATTAACGCACATTATCCAGTCGTTTATATCATTCAGATTGTAGAATAATTTGAAAGTGAGGAATAAATTATGAGACTCGATAAGATAGCAAATATAATTTATGAAGAATGTACAGCTTCTGAAAACAGAAAAATTACAGTTAAAGATCAGCGTGGTTTTATTCTTTGGCAAGGAAAAGCTAAAGATTTAAGTAGTTATGCTGATGGAAAAGGCTGGTTAGTTTTGGAAATTCTTATTGACCCAAGTTCTTTGGACAATGCTGTGGATTATAATAAAGGTAAGATAATTATGGTATATTAAAACGATAAAAACTCCGTTTTATAATCAAAAAAGAAAGGAAATTTACTATGAGATTAATTGATGCAGATAAATTATTTGAACAAGTGGAAAATTTATATAAGTCAGCACAAACACCTGAAAGGCAAGTATATAGTAAAATATTAGATATGATAAGTGAATCATCAGAAATTAAAAATTTGTACGTTGTTTTGGTTGAACAACCATTAAAAGACACTGAAGGCAGAGAAGGATTTGTTATTTCTGATGTCGGTGGAATTTTTACCGACATAGATAAAGCTTATGAAAGCATAAATGAAAACAGAAAAAATCATCATAATTATAGTTATACTATTGTTGAGAGAAAATTAGACATTGAACCTAATGGGATGGGATTTAGAAAATTTTGAGGTGAAACAAACAAATGATTGAAATAAAAAGATTTAGCGATATACCACAATTTACAAGAGACGGAGCGTGGGAGTGCAACTTTGATATAGAAGGCATTGCTCGTTGGATAAAACAAGAGCAGGAAGAATTAGGCTTACAGCTTAATCCGAAATTTCAAAGAGGACACGTCTGGACAGAACAATAGCAAATAGCATTTCTCGAATATTTTTTCCGTGGTGGAAAATCAGGCTTGGTGTGTTACTTCAATAAGCCTGATTGGAACGATTACGTTCCCAAGGGAGCATATAATGAATATGTCTGCGTGGACGGATTACAACGAATCACAGCTTGTCTGAGGTTTATCAATAACGAAATCCCTATCTTTGGACGTTATTATAAAGACTTCGAGGATAAACCGAAGATGAGACATACATTAAGGCTTAATGTCAATAATTTGAAAACTGAAAAGGAAGTTTTACAATGGTATATTGATATGAACGTAGGTGGAACACCTCATACATCGGAAGAAATTGGGAGTGTTAAAAAGATGATTGAGGAACTGGAATAATTTAATATGAGGAAAATTAAGCAACGGACAGGAAGTGCCAGAATGGAAGGGTTAGAGAAATTTACTGGTAAGCAGATCATTGATTATTTTACAAATAAAATAGCGGAAAAAAGAAATATTTCAAAGCTGTTGGCACGGAAAATGGTTGTTATTGTTATGACTGATGAAATTAATAAACGGCTCGGATTTTTTACGGAATATAAAGATGATGTGGAATAAATAATTTAATGAAAGGTGGATTTTATTATGCAAACATTAAAGTGTGATAACTGTGGCAAAGAAATTCCGATTGTAACAAAACGGTTTTGTGGCATGGAAGCCAAAGTATTTGACACTGGAAAGATTAATTTAAAAGAATGGAATGCAAGAAATTTATTCTTAAATTACGATTTATGCAAACAGTGTGCAAATGAAATTTCGGCTAAACTTGATTATGAGTTATTAAAAGTTAAAACAATGGCAATGGCGAAATGAGGGATAATTATGGCATTAATAAAATCAGATGTACTGTTCAGAATATTTCCTGCTGAATGTTCTAATGAATTAAAGGTAAGCCTAAGACCAAATGAGCATTATAAAGTAAACGATGAGGGAGAACTTTGTACCGAATATACTTGTCAGTTGTGTGAGAACTTGACGGAAAAAGCAAATCAATTTTCTTCGCATCTCAAGAGAGAAAATGATTTTAATTTGGTCACGCTTCCAAAAGGAATAGAACAATGCCCTTGTTGCGGAATAAATATTGATTGGAATTATAAATAATAAAACGCAAGTTCTATGAATTTGCAAGTAAATAATAAAATATAGCTTTCCTCTTGACAAATATAAAAAAGTATGATATTATTAAATCATCGAAATGATGAACATTATTATCATTATTTTTAATTTTATCAGGAGGATTTTATTATGGATAAATTTAAGATGTACCAAAAAGGTATCAGCATTAAATCTCTTTATAATATGTACTATGAGGATATTCCTGAGGTTGATTTCACGGACGATATGCAGCGTGGAGAGGTGTGGAGCAATACCCGAAAATCCCTCTATATTCATTCTATCCTGCTGAAAATAACCGATGCACAGTCCCCATTTATTGCAGGTGTAAGGGAACTCCCCAACGGAAATACTCTCCTGAAAATCTTTGATGGAAAGCAAAGAGGAACAACCATAATCCATTATATAGACGGAGATTTTGCCCTCACGGGACTGACAAACGAGCCTGACATATATCTCAACGGAGAACCCGTCAAGCTTCAGGGCAAGCGTTTCAAGCAGCTTCCTCCCAAGCTCCAAAGCTGGATATTAGATACAACCTTGAACATTTCCATAATGGAAAATGCAACTCCCGAGCAGGAATCACTTATTTTCCGCAGACTTAATAACGGAAAATCCATGAGCAAATTCGATATCGCCCGTTCCTATAAGCAGGGAATGAAAGACATCAAGGAGCTTACTAACCACGAGCTGTTTAATGTGATGCTCACCTCAACGGAAAGAAAAGCACTCAAACAGCAGGAAATTATAATCAGATCGTGGATAGCCCTCTTTGAGGACGAACCAAATTTAACACCAGCTCACGTTAATGAGGTTATGAAAGTCCTCAGTATTGATGCAGACGAAAGGGAACAGCTTAAAACATCATACGACTTTATGTTTGAAACATATAAGATCATGTCAATAGAGAAGGAAAATTCAGACGTGATCAAACTGATGTTCAAGCCCACACATTTCATCGGATACCTGCCATACCTGGAAAAATTCGATACACCCGAGCAGTTTGCAAAGTGGGTGGAAAAGTTCTTTGGAAATATGCCTGAAGCATACGCATCGCTTGTCCGTGAGCATACAACCAGCCCTTCAAGTATAAAGGCAAGAAGAGAACTTATAGAAAAATCAGTCAATGAGTTCCTCGGAAAATAATATCAATATAAAAAATATAAAAAATAATCGTCATCTTTGATCAGGTGACGATTATTTTTATTTGTCGGAACAATAAATATATTGACATATTTGGAAAAGCATGGTATAATACAAGCAGTAGGGAATACATTGGCGTTGTTTTGAAGAGTTTGGACGTATAGAGTAGGCGGTAAACCTCCCGACCATCACCACATTGGTTGGAAAGGAGGTCGAAATTCACAAACCTTTGTGGAATAACTGCAAAGGAGAGTGGAAATTATTTCTATTGATACTATTATAAATATTATCAGCTGTGTTATTACACTGGTTGATTTTATCTTTAGTCGTATAAAGAAGTAATCCGCCTAAGTACCAGTTAGGCGGATTATTAACACTTAAAATCATTAATTCGTCGGGAACTATCGTCTATCCAATGTGTTCCCTACATTTATTATTATACAGTATATACGCAAATTTGTCAAGAGAAAAGTCTGTATTTTTATAGATTTTTCTGCACAAAAAAGGAATATAAAAAAGATGCTAAAAGGATGTTTGTTTCAGACGTCCTTTTTTATTACCCAAATCTAAGCGGAAATTTTTTGGATTTTTACCAATAAAAATGTCATCATGAGTAAAAGGCTAATGTTTTTCGGAAGAAATAGACTTTATAAATTCGGAAAAATTGTCAAAAACTTGCCGTTCCAACGGAGAAGTTAAAAACTTGTTTCTTTTATAGAGCGTTTCCATGCGTTCAGCACGTATCTCAGAGGAAGCCTGAGATATATTGCATATCATAGCAATGTCTTCAGCGGAATGAATGTTGCAGCCCCATAAAACGCAAGCAGGCGCCAAAATGCCAATAGCAAAGCGTTCAGCCTCATATTCATCACTTGTCGGAATAATCAAATGCCCCAGCTCATGAGCAATGGTGTAACGCTGAGCCTGATGCGTTTCAGAATCATCAACAATAATATAATGCTTGCCTTTGGAAAAAATAAGCTTTCCTCTCTGACCATGAGATAACCGCATTTCATGATCAGATAAGTCGGAATTTTTTATAATATCAACATTGTAATGATGACATATTACCGATAGCCTGGTCGGAAGAAATGATATGCCACAGTCAATAAGACACCGCCAAGCAGCATCTCTCGCCCTGATGTAGTTACTATAATCCAAAAAGATCACCCATAACTATTATGGAAGATCATGCAGAATATATGAGCGGAAAATATAAACATCATTGCCTTAAAAAGCAATAAAATACGATGGACAAATCGATTTGTTTGTGATATAATATACTTATGAAATATAATAGGAGGTAATAAAAACAAATGGTTAGAATTATTATTTACCAATAAGGAAGATATAAAATCAGGCAAAAGATATATTACAATTAACAAAATTTTTGAAAAAACATTGAAATTGGAAAAATAATATGATAAAATAGAGGTGTAAAAATGATAACCAAAATGATTTTACAAAGCAATAATTTTAAAGCAGAATATAATGTAAATGGAGAGACATATATTATGGATTACGCTAAAGAAATTAACTTAAAAACAAAAACTTCATCTGTAATCAAGTTTTTGAATTGGTCTATTTTAGACGGAATTAAAAAAGGATATAAAGATTTTAAACTTATAATTGAAGACGATGGAATATTTTCCAATACTTGTGTTCCTATAGCAGCTTTGCTTCAATATTATAAGAACAAAGAAGATCTGACTTTTGAAGTGGTTCTTCCACTAAATGGATATATAGAACATACTCATATGAATAATCCTTTAGTTGCCAAGGATTATATACATAGTTATCAGATAAATTCACCTTTTGACATCGTATGGTTTTTTGATAGTGATGTTGAGGTTAATACTCTTGTAAATAATTATCTGTTGTGCCTTCGTCAATCAGAAATTATAGCAGATGGCGTTATCGGAAGCATTGAGTGGTGTATTAACGAAGTAATGGACAATGTGCTTCAACATTCAGGAGTAGGCTGTGGTTATATTATGGGTCAAATACATCAAAGTGCTAAAAGACTTAGTTTCTGTATATTTGATTATGGAACAGGAATATATAATTCTCTGAAAAGTTCATCGGAACATCATCCTCAAACGCCTATTGATGCAATTACAATGGCTTTACAGGAAAAAGTTACGAGAGATACAAGTATAGGACAAGGTAATGGTCTGTGGGGATTATCACAAATTATTACCAAATCTAATGGGATTTTAAAAATAAGCTCTAACGGAGCTACATATGAGAACACAAATGGAACTATAGAAACCGCCAAACGAGGAGGTTTTTATTTAGGAAAATCCAATGGAACAACAACAGTAGATTTCCAACTGGATTATTCTAAAGATATCGATATTACTTCAGCATTAACAAATAGTTCAGGTTGTGCCTATAACAGTGTGGATTTGTGGCTTGAAAATCTAGAATCAGACACGGATGAAAATATTGTAAACATAAAGATATCTGAGATGTCAGGAGGAACAGGAACACGTAAATCTGCCGAAAAGGTCAGAAATATGGTAATGAATATCGTAAATAATGATAAAAAACGAATAAATCTTGACTTTGAAGGAATAAATACGATTAGTTCATCGTTTGCTGACGAATTAATAGGAAAAATAATAAAAGAAAAAGGCTTTGTTTTCTTTACACAGGCTTTCAGATTGACTAATCTAACGCCTTTCTTAATAGCTATTATAAATCGCTCGGTAGAACAGCGTATGGCACAGATATACTATGATAAAGAAATGAAAATAGAATAAGAAGAACAAGGAGACATCAGATTATTTGATGTCTCCTTGTTTTAGAATATTAAAAATAGATAAAATCAAGATCCTTCGTAGTTATCAATTCTTGTTCACAGGCATGTATACTGTCATATTCGTGAATATATACAGGTGTTGTTAAGAGAAAAGAGTTTGTCAAAATAGGGCAATAGGGCATTTTAGAAGATATTTGAAATCCGCTTGTTGGAAATACATAATTATATCCCATGTTAGACATTCTTTTGGACGCACAAGAAAAATATCGAATACAAAATAAATTATATTGACCATTCTTTTTATAATCACTATCCATTAGGTAGCGAATCCATTGCATTAAAAGCTGCGGTATTATGTATTCAGGAGCAAAAGGGTCTTTTTTATTTGTCCTAATAAAAGAACACGCTGCGATCAGTGGATACCATATAAGATAATTGTGCCTATATAATTTGCTTTCAAGCGTCTTTCTTGATATATGCCCACCAGGCTCTTGTCTGAAGTTTTCTGAATTTATGAAATCTTGCGGTTTAATGCTTAACTCAATTGTTGAAAAATGAACATTATCAAGAAAGGCAAATTCTTCAAAATCCTTCATTCGAAACATAGAAGTCAATGCATAACCTTGATACGGATTATAGTTTATCTCTTCACAACATAATTGTAAAGATGTTCCCAAGTATAAACTGGGATATCCAGCAATACTATATCTACTTGTTGAAACTTTAGATCGTAAATTATAAGGCGTGTGAAGAACACGATTTCTTGAATAAGGCTTAATATCATCCACTTTGACCACCCTGAAAAGATTTACACTATTATAGTCAAAGCTTTTTGTTTGATCAAAAATATCATCACAATCTTTTTTCTTTAGTGATGAATTTATAAGAGTGTCCATAAAATTTTTAAATTCATTATATGCCATTACAGGAAAACCATTTAAATAATAGTTGATAGTTTGCGTTAGATAATTACAAAGCTTTTTTACGTTATTTAAGTTTAATAATATATCATTAGAATGATTATCCTTACTATTTTCAGAAGTGGTAGAAATATTGGATAGAGTTTTTAACTGTTTAATGTAATTGTCGAATAATGATTTTAAAGTCGAATAAAAATCGATTCCATCCCATTGAATAGGTAAAAAGAGCTGTTCATCGTTTAATATTTTTTTGAAATTTGTATCAGAAATGCCCAAAATCATATATAAAACCCTCTTTCATTAAAATAAAAAATATAATATCAGTGTTGGAAATAAAAGTATATTGTTTTATTTACATTATACAAAACAATTTAAGAATTGTCAAGAGAATTGTCGAAAAATAGTATAAAAATTTCTTGTGATAGTTATTACAAATGACAGATTTCAAATCTAGACGTGACCGAAGACAACGTAAAATAGCCATTTTCAATGGTCGAAAATTGCTCAAATGCCTATTCTGCGTTGTTTGAGTGACGGGACCATATAATATACCAAAAGATAAAAGCCCCACTCTTAATTGAGTAGGGCTTTCTTATTGTGTTATAAAATTATTAGTATCTACTGCCACAGTTCAAAACTATTTTTTTATCTTCAAACCAATTTCTTCACAAATGCCTGCGAAAATGTATGCGACCAATCCTAATGGTGGACAACATACAGTAATAATCGTTAGTATAACGGATAATCCTGCACTGTCAACGATAGGTTGTGTACTTCTTGGTGGTGGGTAACGTCTCATAAAATCAGCTCCTTTTTTGTTAAATCTGGCTTTGTTTATGTTTTGTGATTTGTATGTGTAGTGCTTGTTTATTTTGTTTATATTATACAAAATAATTTTAGGATTGTCAAGAGATGCTTGGAAAAATAACAATAAAAAGTCCTTCTTACGGGTGAGGTAAGAAGGACTTGGGGTTATGATTAATGCAAGAAATGTATAAGTTTTTTAATATAAAGTACAGTAATTTAATCTATCATGTGCGTATAATATTCTTGACTTTGTAGTTCATTATTTTTTATATCATTACATATTTGATTTAGTAATACTTTGCATTTTATTATGAAACTATTAAGTTGATAAATTCCTGCGTTTGATAGTAATTTCTTATCATGTTTTATTGGATTAAGTTTAACATCTTTATTATATATTTCAGTGAGTCGATCCATAAATTTTTCTTCAACATTTGGAATCAAAATATTATTCCAATATCCAACTGCAAAACTGCCACCATTTGCACCTACGGACATACATTCCAAAATACCTTTATATCGCAAAAAATTTAAATACAAGGCTAAATATATACTTTTAGATAATGATATTTGGGTGGATTTAGGACGAATAATTGTTCCGTGAAAATTAGTAGTAAAATGCATTGTATTATCGCATATGGCAAAGGTTTTTCCTACTGTTCCTTCTGCTGCAAATAAGATATCTCTTTCACCTAAAAACCATATTGGATTTTTTGCTCCTAAATATGATACTTTATTTATATAACCTGATGATGAGATATCACTTGGATATATTAAAACATTATACCCGTGATGATATTCTTCTGTTTGAATAGACCTTCCTAAATCTCGTTTTGCAAGATTGGGACCTCGTTTTAATTCAAATCCATATTTATCAAGATTAAAATAACCGTTTTTATAACACTTTATATTTTCTCTCCAATAGAAAACCTTCTCTGAATAGATGCCTGAATCAAGCCTCTTTTTATATTTTAATTCTTTTATTGATGGATTGGAATAATCAACATTCTTAGACATAATTTCTTCATTAATTAATTGTTCAGTCGATCTTAATTTTTTTCCAGAATAATATTCCGAATAGGCAATATTCTTTATAAGTGATTCCATCAACGTAAATATCCATTCTTGAGGTGCATCGGGAATAAAACACTCTAAAAACAGATCGCCAGAATGTTTTATTGTTGCACCTTTAGGCGTTTTGGAATTAAGTTGTTCTCTGAAATAATCATCATGCATAAACGCCATAACATAATATTTAAATTTGTTCTCTTTAAAATTTAATCTTACAATTCCCGAAGAAAAAATTATTGATTCTTTATCACTTATAAACAAAGAGCAGTCGCCAATATTAGCATCTGTGCAGAATAAAACATCACCATCAAAAACCGTTGATTCACTATAATATTTAGGATTAAGGCATATATATTTAGTTTTATCGACAGAAAATTGCATATTATTAATGCAGCTATTTCTTAAAAAAATCTGAGAGGAATTTGAGACATAAGAGTTGCTTCCTGGCTCCATCCCTTTATAATACGGTTTGTCATCACTCAAGTAATAAGAAACCTTTTTACAATTTTGATTCTTGATTAACAGCTTTTTATAATTATTTGGAGATAGTGATTTGTTTTCTTTTATTTCAGATATTTTAATCTCATTAGGTAAAAGTAATTTATGCATATTTTTTACTCCAAAAATAATTTTTTAAGTTCTATTTCTTGATTGATACACCATTCTTTAAACTCTTTAATAATTCTCGTAAAATCTTCATTAAGTATAGATTCGCCATTTTCATTCGTTAATGTTTCGAACGTATCAGGATTAAGTGCATAATCATTCTCAAACTTGACTGTTCGTTTAGACGTTTTCTTTTTGTACCCAACATTCACAATATCTCGAGTAAAAACAGAATAATCATCAGAAATTAATTCCAATAAACGTTTTTCTGACGGTTTATACCCAACAAGAATTGTGGTGTTTACACCAGTTTCAGCAAAAACATTTTCAGGCAAATCAAATAATGCTACTATTCTTATTTTATTCATTATCCATTCACGCACAAATGTCCATGTATTATTTGACATAATGGCATTACTGATAACTATTGCAAATCTTCCACCTTCCTTTATCTGGCGGATTGCATTTTCAATAAATATCACTCCTTTATCAAGACCAGATTTGGAATTTGTTTCTGTATATTTGTCATATAACTCATAAAGTTTTGCAACTTCTAAATCATGTGAATCTGACAAATCAAGACTTCTGTTTTTGCCAAATGGGGGATTAGTAAGAATCACATCATATTGCATTAATTCAGTATCATCAAACCATTTATTCCAATTTCCACTGTGATGCAGATCAGTATGTAACGGTACTATTTTTTTATCGATTGTAAATTTCTGGTTAATTGTTCCATATTCAGGAACGTATTTTATAATTGCATTGCCATCGCCGTTTAAAAGCATATTTAACTGAGCTAAAACTGTCATATTATAGTCGTTATCGAATCCGAAAAGTTGACAGTCATCCAGCTTCATGTCTGCGTTTATATAGCTTTTAGATAAAAAGTCAGCAATCCCGCAACAAGGATCACAGATGGTTTCGCCAGCTTTTGGATTAACTATTTTTACTATAAAATCAATAATTGGTAATGGTGTGAGAAATTGTCCTTTTTCATCCTTTTGAAATTCTGTTGCGAAATTATAAAAAATCAGTTGGTACAAATCATTATTGCTTGAAAGCACGAACGAATAATCTTGAAATTGCTTTACAATTTCATTGGAAATTTTAATGTGTTCTTTTTGCGTCCAAATTATTTTATTTGTTTCTAAAATATTGTTATAATATGCCTTAGCTTCTTTATAAAGTTTTTTCATCCTTTCTATAAATGTTTGTATTGATATACTGTTAAGGGTACCTTTATAGAATTCATCATCGTTAATATAAAATTGTAAATACCCACCATGATCTTTTCTTTGCTTTTCATCGTAAATTTTCATTGCAATTAATTGAATTAATATCATATATCCTTCTTGATTAGAAAGACTTACCGAATCAAGCACTTGCATAATAGAACTTAAAGCGTTTTTCATATTGTCATCTTGAATGGTATAAATAATATCCAAATCTTCAATATGCATTTGGCTGTGATCGCTTATATGCCCTTTATTAATAATTTTTTCTAAATTGTTTAATGTTGGGATTTTATAATATGGGTCAGTAATTTCAAGTTGAAATTGTTCAAGAATGCGTTGGCTTGTTGGAAAACTTAAATTGTTGTCAAAACGTGTTATTTCATTTTTGATTTTTTTGAAAAGGAATAATCTACTTGCATTATAATAGACGCCAAGTACAAATGGACTATCTGATTCCTTGATTGCCGCTTTAATTTGTGAGCTAAATACTTGCTCTATTGATTTGTTGCTTCTTTTGTATTCAATCATCTCAACAGCTAACTCTCTAACTTTTTGTAAAGAATCAACGTCTTTAGGGTTGCTTCTATACTTTCTATAATAATCGAGCCACGCAATATCTGAAAAGACAACAGAATCAACTTTTATAGGTGCCGAATTAATGTTACCTTTAGGAAAATATATTTCAGCGCCTATATAGTCTCTGCTTGGAATTCTTTCTGATTTTATCATACTATAAATAAATTCCCATTTATAGAATTCCTCGTTTGGCTGACCATTAACATCTTTTATGGGGATGTTTTCGATAAATTTACCATCTACAGTGCAGAATGATTTTTTTAAAATGTTTTCACGATCGTATTTATGGTGAAAATTAATTCTTGCTTGTGAAAATTCCATACTTATTCTCCATATCCTTAATTTTAATATATCAAAACTCATCTGTGGAAGTTTTCGGAACATCGCCTTTTTTACTTCTCGCAGCAATTTCGATAATTTCAGGCTCAACTTCATTTTTGGATGAAGCCATTTCCTCGCACCGACCAATTATGCGTTGTTGTTCATTAGGCGATAGTTTGCGAAAAAAGTTAAGCAGTTCTTTTTCGGTAGGAGAAAGATCGTCCACGGTTTCTTTGCCAAGTAATAAAAAGTCGGTTGATACTTCAAGATATTCAGCGATTTTAGCAACAATGTCACTGTTAGGAGAAGCCCCATTTTTCCAACTTGTAGCAGAACTTTTTGTGCCGCCACATTGCATTGCAACTGGATTTGGCTTTTGTTTTTTTATTTGGCAAGCTCGTATAAAATTATCATAAAACATACAAAACACACTCCCAAAATATGTTAATTCTGCCAAATCCTAATTAAATAGGAAAAATCTCTTGACATTCCTAATCGAATAGGATATAATATAACCATACCAAGAAATTACATAAAAGAAAAAATCTTAGTATTACATTATAGCACATATTACGAGAAATGTCAAATTTAGAGTTCACTGCTTCAAAAGTTTCATAACAAAGAAAATCCCTATTGCATCAACATAAATGCAATAGGGAAGCGGTAAAAGAATTTGATAATTGCTTGTATATGAGGAGGGAGAACCGTATGAAGCTTATATATCCTTAATAATCTGTTTTACCAAACCGACAATAGAAAGTCGGAGAATATCAGAACCAACAAAATAGCGTGGAGGGTACATAGGATTGATACTGATAAGCTCAACAGAGTTCT
>ERZ1106963.69-NODE-69-length-143952-cov-7.757577_pt1 | contig 143952 bp, 127 predicted proteins | sample MGYA00403681_ERZ1106963 | MGnify/ENA primary metagenome ERZ1106963 (study PRJEB35170, sample SAMEA104062407) | human gut metagenome | biome: human gut; feature: human-associated habitat; material: faeces | place: Denmark | collected 2012-05-03 ...
AAAAGAGAGAAGCAATCATCGAAGTTTCGTACGCGGATATCCAGCCGGCGCCTTCTTTCAAAGTGAAACAGACCTTTCCGAATGCACAGCCTGAAATCGTATTCGCCAAAGAGAGCCTCGATGTTCCGGCCGAAGGAGGACCTTTCCAAATCGAATACACGATCGAAAACCCCGTCGCAAATGCGACCCTGTCTGCCAAATGCAACGACAGTTGGATAACGGACATCGATACCAAAACCTCAGGGGTCATCTCCTTCAACGTAACCAAAAACGAAACAGCGGAAAAGAGAGAAGCAATCATCGAAGTTTCGTACGCGGATATCCAGCCGGCGCCTTCCTTTACAGCAAAACAGGCGGCCCGTCCGGAGGAGGCATTTACGATAACGATTTCGGACATCACCACAAAAACATTCCGAACTACAGTCCGTCCCGGAGACCAGGAAATGTATTATCTGTTGAACATCATCCCCTCCCGGGCTGCCGCCGATTTCAAGACGGATGACGAGCTCTACCAATACGACATCGACTTCTATACAGACATGGACGCAACGGGCAGCGGCTGGCAAAGCTGGGCACAAGAATACCTCGAACAGGGGACTATTGCAGACAGGCTGATCGAAAACATGGAACCCAATACCGAATACCTCGTTTACGCATACGGCGTGGATCCCATCACGATCGAAAGGCTGACCCCGATCTCAAAAAAGACGCTCACAACCCTGGCACCCCAAACAATCGACACAAAATTCGACATACAGATCGTTTCGACCGAAGGTCTCAACATCGACGTTCTTGTCAAAGCGAACGATTACGACGGCCATTTTGTCGCAAAGATCTACGGCAGCGTCGATGCGGCCGATACGGATGCGACCGTTTTGGAGAAAATATCGGAAAGTTGGATCGACAACGTACAGATCTACGGATGGATGGGCTACACGGCCGAAATGATCCTGAGCCAATATACCTTTCAACAATCCAGAGAAATCCAGGAAACGCTCGAACCGAACTCCAAATACTACATTTATGCCTTTGCCGTCGATGACGAAGCCCTGCGCTGTTCGGACATCGTATTCATCCCTATTACGACAAACGACACATCCATACAACATTGACGACGGCAACCGTCGAAATTACACCGATCGCTACGCCTCTCCTGAAAACTACCATTCAGGAGAAAAGCATCAGACCGGCTCCATACGAAAAATTCCCGATCAGTCCGGACATTCAGTCCGGACTGATCTTCTTAACAACCGACAGACGACTATCTCGACCGTCTCCTCACTTAAAAATATCGTTTCAAACTTCGTCGAACGAGATAGTCCCAATTTTTCAACCAATAAAAACACACAATAAATTAAAAAAGACAAAAACATTTGCAAATACCGAATATTTTATCTATTTTTTCCAACAAAGAAAAACAACATCTCTATTACATGAAAGAAAACACTTAAGCAGAAAGCGCTTTTTTTTAAGACCGGCCTCGTTTCTGCCGAAAATTAAAAACCTGCCGTAGGCCCGGCACTAAAACCTTTTACGCTATGAAACACTTTAGATTCGCATGGATGTTGCTGATGTTCGGGGGGGGGATTTTGGGATGCCTGCCTTCATGCAGCGACAAAGACAACGGTATGGAGCAGACGGAGCCGAACGACCCGGACGACCCATAGGGACCCCAAATTCCGGACGATCCCAATCCGCCCATGACCGGGTACATCGCCCATACGATGACCGAAGGCGAACTGATGTACTACGGGCATGACAGTGAATACAGCAAAGAAGGCGGAGCCGTTTATTTCCTCTACCTGAAAGACCTGAACAACTCTGCCCGCGGATGTAGCGTATGCTTTTATGTCAATGTCCCACGACAGGAAAAGGGTAGCTTCACCCTTCCGGCCGGGAAATACACCGCCTCCTCCACTTGGGAAATAAATACGTTCAACAATAAAAATACGACTAGATACCGTTCCAACTGGAATGTGGTCGCCCCCAAATGGACACAATACGTTGCCGAAGCCGGAGAATTCGAAGTCGCCATCGGCGACAACATGACCTACACGATCAGAGGCCACATGAAAGGCGGCTCCATTCAGGACGGGGGTTCCATTATGGAAAACGAAGCGGGCGTAGCGTTCGCATTCACAGGTCGGTTGCTGATTTCCGATTACTCGGAAGACTATGAAGACCCGGATGATCCGGATACTCCGGATGATCCCGCACCCGAAGTGCCTGAGGTAACCATGTCCACCGGCTCCCTGTATCGTTACAACGACAACATCTATTATCTCCAGCTCAAGGATGCCAATCCCGCCGATCTCTACGAGACAACCTTTTACTTGAAGCTGCCCGCTTCGGATTCACCGTTGTTGGCCAGCGGCGACTATATGGCAGCAACGACAGGCGAAGAGATGACCATCGATGCGAGCAAGTCATTCTGGAACTTTACCGACAAGGACAACCACAACGACAAGATCAAAAACCGGCTCAAGGAGGGAACCAAAATTCACATCGTCAGCAACGGCGACCACAACTACACGATCACCGGCACACTGGAAGGTACATCCGATAAAACCGGTAAAAACACAGCTCTGAAAATCAACTTTTCCGGCACTCTTCCTTTCGAGGACTACGCCGATCCGGAACCCGTGGAACCGACTGTTGCGGAGGTGACCATGACCATCGGCAACCTGGACTACTACGACGGCAATATCTATACTCTGACCCTCAAGGACGCCAACCCGACAGATACTTACGAAGCGTCGCTTTCGTTCAAACTACCCGCTTCGGAGACCCTGCAGCTCGTCAGCGGCGACTACCCCGTATCGACCGGCAGCGGAGAGATGACCCTCGACGCAGCCAAATCCTCTTGGACATTCATCGACAAGGAGAATTTCAACGACCGGATCAAAAATACGATCAAAGAAGGTTCACTCACCGTGACAAACAACGGGAACCACAACTACACCGTAACCGGCACTCTCCGGGGAGCGAGCGACACCGGACAGGAAACAGCCATTAAGATCGATTTTACCGGCACAGTACCTTTCAACAACTATTCGACTCCTCCGGCTCCGGAAGCACCGAAAGCAACCATGACCGTCGGCGACCTCTACTACAATGGGGACAATGTATTCTTCCTCGGCCTGAAAGATGGCTCTCCGATAAAAGAATACGGCATCACGTTCTACATTACGCTCGCGCCCACAGATCCTCTGCAACTCGCCAGCGGCGACTACACGGGCGGTGCCGCCGGTGAGAACATGACTTTCGATCTGGCGAAATCCTTCTGGAACTACAACGATCCCACCTACGGAATCATCAAGAACAGAATCACGGAGGGAACTCTCAAAATCGTCGCCAACGGCAATGACGACTATACCATTACGGGCTCGTTCAAAGCCATCGACGAGGACGACAAAAATACCGAGCTCGAAATCGAATACACCGGAAAACTTCCCTGCGAGGATTACTCCTATTGATCTTTCAGGAGTTGCTCCGAAGACAAAAAAACCGGTCCGATTATGAATCGGACCGGTTTTTCACAGGTCGGCATTCCTTATAAAAATTTTTCCGAATTCATTCCACAACACGATTCAGATCCGCATATACTCTCCCTTTGCCAACACATACTCCTCTCTGTTGAAATTTCAGAATCCGGCAGACAACCGGAATCCCGCATCCCCCGAAAATCGAACGAATCTCGCACCTCATATACCCGGATTCCGGCCTGCGGCACCCCATACTTTACCGACGATAACAAAGAATCCGAACAAAAAACAAAAATAAACACCCGATTTAAGCGTTATCTTAGTATCTTTGCAGAGTACAGGAAACCCGTTGCGGCAAAATCCAGCAAAATCGATTTTGCACCCGGCTTTCATCGTATTTGTACACAACAACAGACTTAAATCCGACGGACTGCCCTAAAAAACTGAACGTTCGACTTCGCACGCAGGGGACATGCCGTTTTGCGGACAAACCGAAACTCAAATGAATAGCTACAAACGCTGGAACAACATCGTCGGCTGGATCGTCTTCGCTATCGCGGCCATGACCTATCTGCTGACCATGGAGCCCTCTTCGAGCCTGTGGGACTGCTCCGAATTCATCGCTACCTCGTATAAACTCGAAGTAGGGCACCCGCCCGGAGCACCGCTCTTCATGCTGCTGGCCCGCCTGGCCACGATACTGGCACCCTCGACGTACTATGTACCCCACATGGTGAACGCCATGAACTGCTTGGCCAGCGCGTTCTGCATCCTGTTCCTTTTCTGGACGATCACCCACCTGGCACGCCGCATCCTTACCCGTCAGGGCGCGGAGCTTACAAAAGCCAACATCGTGGCCGTATTGGGTACAGGTGCGGTCGGAGCACTCGCCTATACCTTCACCGACACCTTCTGGTTCTCGGCCATCGAAGGCGAAGTATATGCCCTCTCGTCGATGTTCACCGCCCTGGTGGTGTGGCTCATGCTCAAATGGGAGGAACAGGCCGACCAGCCCCACTCGATGCGCTGGATCGTGCTGATCGCCTACCTGATGGGGCTTTCGATCGGCGTGCACATCCTCAACCTGCTGACCGTTCCCGCGCTGGTATTCATCTACTATTTCCGCAAAACGCAGCGCATCACGTTCAAAGGTATTGCGGTCAGCACCCTCATTTCGGGCGCGATTCTGGTTTTCATCAACAGTATCATCATCCCCCATACGGTCTATATCGGCGCCTTGTTCGACCTCTTCTTCGTCAATTCACTGGGATTGCCCGTCAATTCCGGCCTCGTGTTCTTCGTAGTAGCCCTGTTGGGAGCGCTCGGCATGGGCGTATATTTCACCCATAAAAAAGGGCGCACGGTGCTCAATCTCGTGCTGCTCTCGACGCTGATGATCCTCATCGGCTACTCGTCCTACGCATCGGTTACGATCCGCGCCGCGGCCAATCCCCCGATGAACAGCAACAACCCGAGCAATCCGTTCGCCCTCTATTCGCTGCTCAACCGCGACCAGTACGGAGACAAACCGCTGCTCTACGGTCCCCAGTTCTCGGCCCCGACCTCCGGTTACAAATACAAGGATGTCCGCTACCTGGACGACGACGGCAAGTACAAAACGGTTTCGATCATCTCCGGGTACGAACACCCCGACGAGTTCATGCATCTGTTCCCCCGTATGTGGAACTACGCTGCCAGCAAGGAGAGTTACAAATCATGGAGCGCCTACCGCACCCGGACCGATTACGAACGGGATGAAAACGGCGAAATCGTCCGCGACGCGCAGGGACGCCCGAACAAGATCGAAGTGCTCGATTTCGGACGCCGGACGCTTTGGGACGACGGTTCGGGCTACGAACCGCTGGTAATCGTGGAGCCGACGTTCCGCGAGAACCTCAACTATTTCTTCACCTACCAGCTCAACCACATGTACTGGCGCTATTTCCTCTGGAATTTCGTGGGGCGCCAGAGCGACATCCAGCCTACCGACGCGATCATCACCGACGGCAACTGGCTCTCGGGCATCAAGTGGATCGACGAGCTTTACCTCGGGCCGCAGGACAACCTGCCGGACGAAATAGCGAATAACAAGGGGCGCAACACCTACTATTTCCTCCCCTTCCTGTTGGGTCTTATCGGCCTGATCTATCAGCTCAACCGCGATCCGCGCAACTTCTCGATCGTCATGTGGCTCTTCGTGATGATGGGCATCGCGCTGGTGGTTTACTTCAACACCTCGCCCAACGAACCGCGCGAACGCGACTATGTTTATGCGGGTTCGTTCTACGCCTTCTGCATCTGGATCGGCCTGGGCGTACTCGCCGTGCGCGACCTGATCGTCTGGGCCACCCGACGCAAGGGCCTCATGGCTCCCATAGCCGCTACGGTCGTCTGCATGGTCGTACCGGGCATTCTCGCGGCCCAGAACTGGGACGATCACGACCGTTCGCACCGCACGATGGCCCGCGACATCGGCTGGAACTACCTGCAATCGGTACTGCCCAACGCCATCGTCATCAACTACGGGGATAACGACACTTTCCCCCTGTGGTTCAATCAGGAGGTGGACGGCGTGCGCCCGGACGTGCGGATCATGAACACGAGCTACCTGGGCGCCAAATGGTACATCGACGAACTGAAAACCAAAGCCAACGATGCGCCGGGCATCCCCTTCACGCTGCCACGCAGCAAATACACCTACACCAACGACATGCTGCCCATAGAAAACATCGTGGACCGCCCGTTGGAGCTGAAAGAGGCCATCGATTTTATCCGCAACGAAGATCCGCGCACCAAACTTGTTCTGAGCAACGGAAGCAAAATCGACTACCTGCCGAACAACCGCTTCGCGCTGCCAGTAAACAAGGACAACGCGATCGCTTCGGGCATTGTCAAGGAGTCCGACCGCGACCTGATGGTCGATACGATCTACCTGGAACTGCCCAAACGGACGATCGACAAGAGCGAGATGATGCTGCTCGACATGCTGGCCCATTTCGACTGGAAGCGTCCGATCCACTTCACACAGGTTTACATTCTGCAGTCGCTCGGACTGCTCAACTACCTCCAGTTCGACGGCTACTCTTACCGCCTGGTGCCGATCTACACCCCCAATCGGTCGGTGCACGAGATCGGCCGCATCGATCCGGATTACATAACGCCGCTGCTGACCGAAACATTCCGCTACGGCAACATCGCCGATCCCCGTACTTATGCGGACTATTTCATCCAATACAATCTCAGCGCCTCGAAAGCCCGTGAATCCTTCGCCCGTGCAGCCAAGGAGTATGTTTTCCGTGGGGATTCGATACAGGCGATCCGGCTGCTCGACATGGGACTCGAAAAACTGCCGCCCCAACAGATCCGCTACACCGACGCCAACACGTTCCCCTTCATCGAAGGCTACTACATGGCCGGTGCCCCGGACAAGGGTGACAGCCTGCTGATGAGCTATGCCCGCAACCTGATGCAATACATCGACTATTACCTCGATTTCCAAGGCATTCAGGGCGACATGGTTACCCAGACGATTATCGACAAGATGCAATCGCTCGACCGGCTCTACTACCTGGCGGCCTACATGGGACGCCAGGATGTACTGGCCCAGCTCAACGACTACTACCGCACGCTGGGCATCTATGAAGACGAGCTGATCCATCCCGATCTGCCCACGCCGTCGGACTCGGTGCAGATTCCCGAATAATCCGGGAAAAAATCCGTCCTGCCGACTGCGAACAATCATACAACGAAATCGGAAAAGACCCGTGAGTCTTTTCCGATTTTATTTTAACAACGCTCTCTGCGTCCCCGCAACCCTCAAAATATAATTTGCGAAGTCCACACCGCAAGAAATCCCTCCTCCCGAAAAACCGAACAACGCGAAGCGGCGGTGCACCGTACAAATCAGGAATTCGAAAAAGAGACGACCCGGTAAAACCTCCCCCTGCATATTTTCCCGGAGCCGACACACACGGACGATCATGCGGGACCGAAATTGCGGCATCCGCTCGGCCCGCACTACGCCCCCCGGAACAATTCTGCCGGAAAATCGGGACGGCCCCGGCCAAAAGGAACAATCGGAAAGCAACCCGACCGTCCGAAAAAAAATTCAGGCGCAAACACAAGTCTGCGCCTGAACCATAACGGAATCAACATCCCCTACTTGGACATTCCATGCTCTTGATGGGGATTATTGCGTTTGGTGTAAAGAAAACGCCGTATCTTCTGCGTCGGAGTCTTGACAAACTCCTGCTTCTCCTCCACGACCTCGGAGATACGCGAGAAACGATTGACCTTGGAGTTCACATAATCGACGACCTCCTTCTTAAGATTCTCCTTCCAGTTCTCGAAATCCTCTTTCCAGCCGTCGAATTTAGCTTCGAGCGCATCGGTGTTGAAATGCACGAGCGCCACCAGGCGGCCTTCATGCTCGGTAACCACCGAATCGGCGACGCAGACGTGCGAATTGAGGACGCTCTCGATATCCTCGGGATAGATATTCTCACCACTGGGACCGACGATCATATTCTTCAGCCGACCCTTGATGTAAAGCCACCCGTCGGCCGAAAATTCGCCCAAATCTCCGGTACGGAACCATCCGTCCTCGGTGAAGACCTCCTTCGTAGCGTCGGGGTTCTTATAGTAACCGATCATGGCGCTCGGCGTCTTGGCAACGATCTCGCCCTGGCGGGTTTCGGGATTGACGTTCTCCAACCGCAGCTCAACGCCCGGCGCGGCAGGCCCGGTCGAACCCAGGCGCACCTGCGAGGGAGCTGCACCGGCCAACAGGGGTGCCGTCTCCGTCAAGCCATAGCCGATAGCGTACGGAAAACGGGCTTCGAGCAGGAACTTCTCGGCGCCGCCGTCCAGCTTCGCACCCCCGATACCGAGGAAGCGCAGCCGCCCGCCGAAGACCTTCATCAACTTCTTACCCGCGACACGATGCAGATAACGGCGCATGAAATCGATCTTGTAGAGCGCACGCCAGAATCCGCTGGAGGTAAACTTGGCGAGAATCTGATGACGATAAATCTTTTCGATAATCAGCGGCACGATGAGCATCACCGAAGGCCGTACCTCGGCAAGCGTCGGCATCAGAACCGAGGCCGTAGGCGGACGATCCAGGTAAACGACCCGGGCCCCCATCGAGAAAGGATAGATCATACCTATCGAGCACTCGTAGGTGTGCGCCAACGGCAGCACCGAGAGAAACGTATCGTCGGGAAAGATCGGGAAAATGGCGGCGCTCATGGAAATCTGCGCACAGAGATTCGCGTGGGAGAGCATCACGCCCTTGGGACGCGACGTCGTACCCGAGGTATAGATGATGACCGCGAGGTCTTCGGGATTCGGAATTCCGACCGCTCCCTTCTCCGCCGCAGGACGGGAGGCGATCACGCCCAGATTCTTGGTACGAATCACGATATGGAGGGATTCGATCGTGGACTTCGCCAATTTAGCGAAGAGCTTGTCGGAAACCATCAGCGCCTTGGCCTCGGAGTGGGCGATAATCATCTCCAGCTCTTCGGTCGAGAAATCGGGCAGGATCGGCACGGCGACCATGCCGGCAGAGGTGACGGCCAGGTACGAAACGCACCAGTTGGGCATGTTGCTGCTCAACAGCGCCACCTTGTCGCCCGCTTTCAAACCGGCTCCGATCAAAAGGTCCTGCACGTGTTTGACGCGGGTTCCCACCTCGGCATAGGAGAGCTCCTCCCCGCCGTACATGGCAAAAGCGACTTTCGATGCAAAACTCTTTACACTGTACTGAACCAGTTCGTAAAGTGTATGGATAGTCATTTTCTTTCGAATTAAAATGAGAATATACTCGGGGCAAATTTACTATTATTTGCCGTAAATACACTATTTTTGAGCCGAATTATCGCCATGATCTCTGGTCAATACATCAAAAAACTTGCCGAGAATGCAGGCTTCGACCTCTGCGGAATCACGCCCTGCAAACATCTTGCGGAGAACGAATCCTACTTCCGCGAATGGCTCGCCAAAGGCTACGGTTCCTCGCTGGAATACCTCGAACGCAACCTCGACAAACGTTTCGACGTCCGACACTTGGTCGAAGGGGCGCAGACGGTCGTGGTCTGCGCCGTGAGCTACAAGAACCCGCTGGGCGAAGGCTATCCGCCCGGGTGCCGCACAAAAATCGCCTCCTACGCCCGCAGCCGCGACTACCACCCCGTCCTCAAGGGGATGCTGGGCACGATGCTCGAAGCCCTGCGCCGGCAATACCCCGGGCTCACGGGCCGCACGTTCGTCGATACGGCTCCGCTGCTGGAAAAACAACTGGCCGTCGAAGCGGGTCTGGGCTGGATCGGGCGGCAATCCCTGCTGCTCACGCCCCAATACGGCTCCTATGTCCTGCTGGGCGAGTTGGTACTTACCCTGCCGTCCGACCAGTACGATGCTCCGTTCGCAGGAGCCCGTTGCGGCCGCTGCCGGAACTGCCTGGACAGTTGTCCGACGGGAGCCATCGTCGCGCCCAAGGTGATCGACACGAACCGTTGCATCTCCTGTCGTACGATCGAAAAGGAGTCCGACAGCGCCCTGCCCGACCTCGACGGATGGATCTTCGGCTGCGATCGCTGCCAGAGCTGCTGTCCCCACAACCAAAAAGCCCCCATGCACCGCTCGCCGCATTTCGATCCCCTGTTCGACCCGCTGACGATTTCGGATCGGGAGTGGCTCGCAATGAGCGAAGAGGAGTTTCTCCTGCGGTTCGGCAATACACCTCTCGCACGCAGCGGACTGCGGCGCATCCAGCAAAACGTGCGGATAAACCAGGAAAAGAACGAAGAGTAGGGCCCGCCATTGGGCGGAGAGGCAGACAGCAAACCGACCCGAAACCTCTCCGGATATTGTCCGCAGGCTGTTCGGGAAACCTTCCGTACGAAAGGACAGGAAAACCGGAACCCGACCGGCCGGCTCACCGCCACCGCCCCGACTTGCGGCACAAAGGCTCCCGCTCCTCCTGAATCGGCCCGACAACCGACCCGCCGCGATAAAGTGCAAAACCATCCGCTGAACCGCCCCCGCGTGCATCCCGGAAGTCAAAGCCCTTTCGAATAAAACGGGGCAGACTTCCGAAAAAGTCTGCCCCGCATTTCAAAAACAGGAATACCCCGCTAACTGTTCGCTTTGGCTGCGTTCTCCTTAAGCTGTGCCACCGTTTTCTGTGCCGCAGCCACATTCGCACCGGCCGTTACTTTCGAAAGGGCGTCGATCGCCTGCTGGGGCATCGTGCGGGCATTGTAAGCTGCACCCAAAATGAAATAAACGTCGCTGCGCTCCTCTTCGTCGGTCTGCACGGCAGCAGCCTCCTCAGCAGAAGCGATCACGCCAGCGTAATCCTTCTTGTCGAAGAGTACCTGCAAACGAATCTTCTGGGCCAGCGCATCCTGCGGATTCACGGCCAGCATCTCGTCGGCAACGGCGATAATACCGTCGAAATCATTCTCGCCCTGCAACTTGGCAATACGGTTATTGGTATAGAGCTTGATGTTCTCCTTTACCTTCACGACATCCTCCGCATATTTGGGATTGTCCTGAGAAGCGATTTCGTTGAAAATAACCAAACCTTTCTGGAAGTCGCCCAGCTCGCAATAGCAAATGCCCAAGAAGTTGGCCATCTCCATATTTTTCGGATCGGCGGCATAACCTTTGGCGAAAATTTCAGCAGCCTCGGCGTAGTTCTTTTCGTTGAAAGGCTTTCCGCCCCACATCAGATATATCTTCGCCATCAACATATTCGACATACGCTCCTGCTGCAACTCACCGTAAAGAGCCGCCTTATTGGCCGACTTGGTAAGATTCTCGACCGCCGTGTTGAAATCATTTCCCTTAGCAGCCGTAAGACCCATTTGGAAATAGCACACCGGCACACTCTTCTTGGCCGTTGCAACCCAACTCTGGACATCGAGATCCTCGGAATCGAGCCCCTGATCGATAAGCGTTTCGAAAGCCGTAGCTGCGGATGCAAAATCCTTCGAATTGTAAGCGGCGACAGCCTTATTGTAAGTTTCGCCCAATCCTTCCTGCGCAGCCACAGACCCCACAACGAACAGGGCAAGCGCGGAAATCAAAAGTTTTTTCATAAATATTGTATAAATTATAGGTTAAAATTGGTTCCGTCCATTTTTATCACCATTCCCTGCAAACCCATCGGAAATATCGCCCCGTCCTGTAGGTCGCAACCATCCGTCGAAACTCCCGCCGGAAAGCAGGGAATGCAAATTTAGTTTTTTTTCGGCACTTTCCAAAAATCACCTTCTCAACGCGGCGAAGAACGAACGGACGAGCCTCTCGCACTCCTCGGCCAATACCCCCCGCGTCACCGTCGTTCGGGGCGGAAACACCTGCTCCGAATAGCGGCGATAGCCACGCTTCGGATCGTCGGCGCCATAGACCACCCGCCCCACCTGGCTCCACGCAATCGCCCCCGCACACATGATGCAAGGCTCGACCGTCACATACAACGTACATTCGGACAAGTATTTGCCTCCGACGGTCGAGGCTGCGGCTGTCAGGGCCTGCATTTCCGCATGAGCCGTAGCGTCCGCCAAGGTTTCGACCAGGTTGTGCCCCCGGCCGACGATACGTCCGTCCGCGACCACCACGGCACCGATGGGTACTTCCTGCTCTTCTAACGCTTTTTCCGCCTCGTTTAGTGCCAGGCGCATGAATTTTTCATCGGTTTGCTGCTGTTCCATCGTTTCGGTTTTTCGGCAAAATTAATAATTTAACGGAAAATCCGATATGCCTCTAATTTTCACCCGGCTCCACATCGCCGCCTCTCTTCCGTTCTGCCTGTATTCGTAAATAGCAGGAATTCCGACAAGAAACGAATTAGTTCGCACCACTCCGCACTCACTTTTCTTCCTTTACAAAAGACGGAAAGTCGCCGCCACCCCTCCCGACGAACCCGCCGGATTCAGCCTCGCACACCTCCCCTGTCGAAGGAAAGAGATGGCATCCGGTATAAAAAACGCGCGAGTTTGTTTTTTATACCTTCGTTTTCACTACCTTTGTGAATCACAATACGACAACAACGAAAAAAACAGATACGACCATGTACAGAACCCATACCTGCGGCCAGTTGCGTGCCGCAAATGTAAACGAAACGGTCACCCTGGCCGGCTGGGTGCAGAAAGTCCGCAACCTGGGTGCGATGACCTTCATCGACCTGCGGGACCGTTACGGCATCACCCAGATCGTCGTCGAAGAACACTCTCCGGCCGATGTCAAGGCCGTGGCCGGCGGACTGGGCCGCGAATACGTCCTTCAGGTCGAAGGCCGCGTGGTAGAGCGTTCGTCCAAGAACCCGAAGATGCCTACGGGCGACATCGAAGTCGTCGCCTCGAAGCTCGTGGTGCTGCACGAGGCCGAAGTGCCCCCGTTCACCATCGAGGAGAACTCGGACGGCGGCGACGACCTGCGTATGAAATACCGCTACCTCGACCTGCGCCGTCCTCCCCTGCAGCGCAACATGATCCTGCGTCACAAGATGGCCCAGGAGATTCGCCGCTTCCTGAGCGACGAAGGTTTCCTGGAGATCGAAACCCCCTACCTGGTCAATTCCACGCCCGAAGGCGCCCGCGACTTCGTCGTCCCGAGCCGCATGAGCCCCAACCAATTCTACGCCCTGCCCCAGTCGCCCCAGACCCTCAAGCAGCTGCTGATGGTCGCCGGCTACGACAAATACTTCCAGATCGTGCGCTGTTTCCGCGACGAAGACCTGCGGGCCGACCGCCAGCCCGAATTCACGCAGATCGACTGCGAAATGTCGTTCGTCGAGCAGGAGGACGTGCTCGAAATCTTCGAGCGCTGGGCCAAGCACATGTTCCGCGAAGTGATGGGCATCGAACTTACGGAGCCGCTGCGCCGCATGCCCTGGATCGAAGCGATGGAGAAATACGGCTCGGACAAACCCGACCTGCGCTTCGGTATGGAGTTCGCCGACCTGACGGACCTGGCCCAAGGTCACGGCTTCGCGGTTTTCGACGACGCGGAGTACGTCACCGGCTTCGCCGCGACGGGCTGCGCCGGCTACACCCGCAAACAGATCGACGCCCTCACGGAGTTCGTCAAACGCCAGCAGATCGGTGCCAAGGGACTCGTCTGGATCCGCGTCGAAGCGGACGGCAACGTCAAGTCGTCCGTCGATAAATTCTACTCGCCCGAGCAGGTGCGGGCGATGGCCGAACGCGCGGGCGCAAAAGCCGGCGACCTGGTGCTAATCCTCTGCGGCAAGAAATTCAAGACCCTCACCCAGCTCTGCGCCCTGCGTCTGGAGGTCGCTCAGCAGCTGGGCCTGCGCGACCCGAAGAAGTTCGCTCCGCTGTGGGTCATCGACTTCCCGCTGTTCGAGTGGGACGACGAGACCCAGCGTTACTACGCCGTGCACCATCCGTTCACCTCGCCCAAGCTCGAAGACGTACAATACCTGGACAGCGACCCCGGTCGCGTGCGGGCCAACGCCTACGACTTCGTCTGTAACGGCACCGAGATCGGCGGCGGCTCGATCCGTATCCACGACTCGAAACTGCAGGCCAAGATGTTCGAGTTGCTGGGCTTCACGGCGGAACAAGCGCAGGAGCGTTTCGGCTTCCTGATGAACGCCTTCAAGTACGGCGCACCCCCTCACGGCGGTCTGGCCTTCGGTTTCGACCGGCTCTGCTCGCTCTTCGGCGGTTCGGAGTCGATCCGCGACTACATCGCCTTCCCGAAAAACAACAACGGCCGCGACATGATGCTCGACGCACCGGGCTATATCGACCAGGCGCAGCTCGACGAGTTACACATTCAATTGGTAAAACCGGAAGAATAAACCAAAACAAGATCTCGTATGGCCTCTGTAAGATCGCTTCGGCGGCTGCTCAGGTTCTGCATGATCCTTTTAGCATGCAGTTTGGCAATGCTCATCACCGTTTATACATGCGGTACTGCGGCCACGGGCGACAAAGTCCGCGCCTGGGTCACGGTGCTGCTGCTTCTGGCGCTGATGGGAAACAGCTATCGCTCGATGCGCCGCAAGGAGCGCGAACGGCAGGACAAACTGCGCAAATAGCTCCTTTAGCCAGACAGTTACACGGAATTCAAGGCTTCTCCGAAGAACAACGATGGCTGCAACATAATGCTCGATGCACCGGATTAGAGCGATCTTTCGCCGTTCGACAAACTGTACCGGAATTGAAAAACCGGAGATATTAAAGTTTCAAACATCGCAATATAAGAAAGAGTATCCTTCTGCACAGGATACTCTTTCTTCATACCAACTGAAATGATTACACCAGGGAAGCGATCGCACTCACCAAGATAATCAAAACGATCAACGCGATACACGATATGACAAGCCCGGCGATCGCCAAGCCGCGGGGAGTTCTGAAAATTCGACGGGGGGGGGAAAAAAAAGGCTTTCCGGGCAACAGAATACACACAATAAATTGATTTTCATTTATTTGCAAGCATCTTAATTGGTATGATTGAAAAAATGCTTTTTCTGCGGTTCTAAAAATGTGATCAGGAATGGCCTAAGGGTCCGCAGTCAACGGTATAAATGTAACGATTGTGGCGTCGTTTTGATGATGGCATTCGCCGAGATAAATCACAGGTAATAACCGACTGTGTAGAGGGCAAACAAACGCTTAATCAACTCGCCCTTAAGCATGGCATTTCAGAGAAAACTATCCTCTGTGATCTTGAAAGTATGAGATACGTCTACAAGATTGCAAAGTACAAGAAAGTGACTATACAGATGGACATCACTTACTGGGACAGGAACTTTGGTCTGATGGTTGTTCGTGACGCTCTAATAGGCGTCGTTCTGTGGCATAAGTATGTGACTCACGAAACGATAGCCTACTATGTTGAAGGTATTGAATGGCTTAAGAGCAAGGGGTTCAAGATATATGGAGTTGTAATAGATGGGATGAAAGGTTTGCCTCAGGCGCTAAAGCCTATTAAGGTCCTGATGTGTCAATTCCATCAGATCCTGACAGCTCGCAGACATCTAACCAAGACCTTGATATAGAATCATATGCAGAGCAATTGAAGCTAGCAAATAATATCACTAAGATGAACAAGGAAAGCTTTGTTGGCGCTTTCAATGATTGGTATGAAAAGTACAAAGATATCGTCAATGAACGAGTCCAAGACAAGAGAATTAAGCGTAAAACTCCTCCCTACATGAGACCTGGCTTCGTAGCGCCTACCTTAGTGTAAAACGAAATATGCCGCTATTATAGACTTTCTATGACCATCCGAAACAGGACTTCTGAATACCAACAATGCACTTGAAGGCTTGTTTTCTGACCTGAAATCCAAGGTGAGGATACCAAGCGGAATCAGTCCTGAACATCGGAAGAAATTGCTGGATGAATATATCAAACGGCGCTACTGACCTGCAGCACCGCAGCCGGAATATACGACCTCCGGCTGTTACAGATCAAACGCTGCGGGCGACTCGTCCAAAAGGCTGTCCTCACGCTTGACTGTCGCCCTCCCATCACCCCAAATGTCCAAGTGACCAAAAATGGTAATTTGACAAATACCGGGGCATTGTTAGCTAATGAATCTCCAGTACAACAGTCACGCATATTCTGTACTCGATGGAACGGTTTGGATATACCCAGCGGCTTGGGCGAAGCGATAGACGATGTTGTCCCAGAGGGTTCGTAATCGGCCAGTTGCAATATGCCGTATCTTTTGTGCGGAACAATTCCCGGAAGAAATGGTGGAAAGAGAGTGATCATCGAGAAGAATTGCCGGATTATCCCGAACGTGCCGTAACAGAAGCGATAGCGAACGCAATCATTCATCGGGACTATATGCAGATGGGAAGTGAAATCAGATGATATGTATGATGACCGGTTGAAAATCTACTCTCCCGAAGGTATGATGGACAGGAGGCTTATTCAGCAGCAAAATCCCCTTACCGTGCCATCTAAAAGAAGGAATCCGTTATTGGCAGATTTCTTCAGTCGGTTAGGACTTATGAAAAGACGAGGCAGTGAAATGAAGAAAATTATCAATGCCTATAAATCTTATGAACATCTTGCAGGCTACCGTGCACCTGAATTTACCACCAATGCTTCCGAGTTCCATGTAACCCTTTGGAATTTGAATTTTAAGGATAAAGTTACTGGGGAAATTACGCCCAGTGGCAGTCCTTTGATGCAAGAGCTCGTAAAAGGCAATGGAGAGGTAGACGTAAAAGAGCCATCCAAGTTCGCAAAAGAGTTCATAAAAACAAGTCGCCAGATTTACAAACTGATTTCCCAAAATCCGCAAATCAGGGCAGGACAGACGGCAGAGAGCATAGGGTTGTCCACACGCCAGATTCAGAAGTATCTGAAACGGCTGCAAGAACTTGGCAAGATAACTCGTATCAGAAGACGTAAAATGGGAGAGTGGAAGATTATAGATGAAAAATACGAGGGATTCTTTGATAGAATATGATATGTTGTTCTCTATTTTGATATGGACAAACAGACCAAAGAGCAGAGGCACCGTTGTATGTCAGCAATAAAAGGTAAAAATACAAACCCGGAATTGCTGGTACGGAAGTTCTTGTTTGGCCATGGATTTCGGTATAGGCTGAATCATCCACGACTTCTGGGACATCCTGATCTTGTATTGCGCAAATACAATAGAAGACAGAATCAAGATATAAATAAAGTTCCGATTTAAGAAGTATTACGAATTGTGCTTAAAAGAAATTAAAAATGAAGAAAAGGCAGGAATGACACATACCCATGGTTTCAACATTGCTACTCATGGGACATTTTGGAATTCAGGTTTACGCGGATATATCGAAAAATATGTCGGAACTGGTCGTTACTATCTTATAACCGAAGCATAAGGACAAAATCAATAACATATAATTCAAATATAAACCAACTCGCACTTCCTCTTGTCGCTGAAGTTAGATTTAATGCCGCCCTATCCTATCTTGTAGAATCAAATGATAAAAATGCTCTTAAGTCAGCCCTTTCACGCCAAGAAATTTTAAACATTTCAGAGGAAGAGGCAATATACTTATTTGATACATGGATTAAGGTACGAGAACCAAATATTGAGCCGAAAGCAAGATTCCCATGGGATGATAGGGAACGCAATGTAGTCTTGCCTATGATAGTTCGACTTTGCATTGGCTTGATTTTGACAGAATATTCTTGACTATAAAATAGTAAATTACAGATTTCAGTTCAAGTGTGGAGTCGTTCGTTTATCCGACAGTAGGCATTTGGCGTAGCCCGGAAACAAATAAACAATACCCCACACCGAATAGAATATATCGGGAACGATATATGCCTATACACGGTGACGAGTGTCTGTATTGCCTACCCTTGTTTCCTTAAAATCGCCAAATTTTACTGTCAAGGATTAGCGAAACACTTTCACTAAACAATATGTCGCCATCCGCGGGGACGGCACCGCAAAGTTAGTGAATGTTTTCCAATACACAACACGCTGTGGGGTATTGCCGCCTCAAAGATCGCGGAAAAGTTCTAAAATACCAATGGTACGACGCGTGCTCTTCCTTTATTTACGGATGCATTCCGTCCGTTTTGCTCCGATCGGGTACCTCTTCCCTGAGGGGACGTTCGCCGATCGAAAAAAGCCGGGATTCCTTTCGGAACCCCGGCTCTCCATCCAAATTAACTAACCCATATATAACTATTTACCAGGTTTTTCTTCCGCCTTGATCCGGATCTTTCCGAATCCTTTGATCAGCTCCTCGGGCGAGGTCTTGGCACTGTCATAGGTCACGGTCGCCTCTTTCGAGGGAACATCGACCTGAATATCCTTGATCCCCTTGCCGATTACCGGCACGTTGTTCATAATGCGGGCCGCACAGCTTTCGCAATCGATATCGATGGTGAACACCGTAGTAACGATCTCGCCCTTCTTCTGCGGCGTCTTCGCTTCCACGGCGAACACCCCGCATCCCAATACTGCCACGAGGCAGCACAAAATCATTTTTTTCATCGTCGTATAACTAATTTAATTCGTTCTTTCAATCAATAAAAATTGATACGCAATCCCGCATAAAACTTGCGCCCCATCAGAGGTCCCCAGATCACCGACGAGTTGAAACCCGCCGAGAAAGGATCGTCCGCATTCAGAATCGGGTGCTTCTGCTTATAATCGAGAATGTTCTCGCAGCCCACGTAAATATCGAACTTGCCGACTTTGCGGGTCACCTGCGCGAAGAACATCGGATACGTCGGCGACATCTCGGAATCGGCCAGGTCGCCCGTCTGGGTCGGCAGGCGCGAAGGACCGTTGAGCTGAGCCGTCACATCGAACACCCAGCGGTTGTAGCGGGTCGAATACTGCAAGTTGAGCAGCGCCTTGTAACGGCTTACCAGCGGACGCTCCACGAGCGCCGTACTGCCGTCCGGACGATCGATCGTCATACGGCTGTTCGTATAGCGGTACGTAGCGAAAATATCGAACCGCTCCACCGGAGTCCACGAAAAATCGACCTGATAAGTATCGGTAAAGGAGCGTTTGTCCGAGCTGTAAATATAAATGTCGTTCGGCGAATACTCCTGATCGGCAATCACCGAATTATAAAATTGCGTGCGGAAGTAGTCGAAACTCAACGTCGCGTCCTCCTCTTTCACGAGCGTGAAAATCTGCGTCAGGCTACCGCCTGCGGTGAGGGCTTTCTCCATCCGGTTGAGCGCTTTGAAATTGCCCGCACCGCCGTCTGCGACCATCCAGGTCGTATATCCCCCGTAAGCAGAGCCGGGATTGAGAGGTCCGCGCACAGCGGCGGCTCCCGCCGAAAGAGCCGTCGGTCTTTCGAACGTAATATGCCGTCCCGTAGCCAAAACGCCGATATTATCGGTGATGACGTTGGTCGAACGATAACCCAGCCCGGCCGAACCGCGCAGGATCGTCGTCGGGGTGATGTTCCACTTGATATGACCGCGCGGAGTAACGTAGAACTTATCGTAATAACCGTTGTAGTCCCCGCGTATGCCCGCAACTACGGAGAGCTTGTCCTTGATCGTGTAGGTATATTCGGCATAGGCGCCTACCTCGTTCTCCTGACGGTCGAGATTCCAGGCTCCGGCGGCATCCAGCCACGGCGTCGGGTTGAGCAGCGACTCGTCAAGGAATTGCAGATGCGACTGCACGCCGACGATCAGCGAATGACGGAAGGAGAAATAGTGGTTGTACATCATGTTCAGCGAAACCATGTTGTCCGTACCGTCGTAATCGTTGAGCCCGAAGTAGGCCCGTTCGCGGAAGCGGTCGTAATCGGCCACGAAAGCGATGTTCGAACGAAGCTCGTCCTGCTGGTCCTCGTCATAGACACCGGGACCGACCGGCATACCGAATTTGAAGTAGGCGTTCAGCTCGCGGTTCTTGATCTGCGAGCCGTACATGGCCCCCTTGTCCCAGTCGGTATCCATCTCTTCACGCATCGAAGCCTTGTAGTGCTTCTGACCGCTCAGGCGATTTTCCGCCAGATACTTGAAACCCCATCGCACCTGCGCGCCGTTGTCGGCCGTATAAAGCCAGCGGTTTGCAACCGCTCCCAGGCGGGTTTTCGGCAGATCCATAAATCCGTCGCCGTTGTCGTCCATGTCGCCCAACAAATGAGTATCCAACGATCCGTGCAACAGGAGGATCGTCGATAATTTCTTATCCTTGGTTACAGGAAGCGCCGTCGAAAGGTTCAGCTCGGGACGCAGTTCGTCGTCAAAGTAGAAGTTGATGAACAGCCGCTCGTCGTCGGTCGGTTTGCGGTGCTCGAGGTTGATCTGTCCGGTGATGGCCTCATGTCCGGCAGTCACGGACGAAATACCCTTCGACACCTGGATCGAATTGAGCCACATGCCCGGCGTATAGCTCAGGCCGTAGGGAGCACTCAAACCGCGCATGATCGGACGGTTTTCGTCCAATATTTGCGTGTAAGTGCCGGCCAAACCGAGCATCTTGATCTGACGCGCACCCGAAATGGCGTCGCTGTAACCGACTGTCACCGAAGCGGAGTTCTCGAAACTCTCGGCCAGGTTGCAACAAGCCATCTTGCAGAGGCCCGCGAAGGAGATCATCTCCCCTTTGAGAATGCCGTCCCGCTTCACGTAGTTACCGCCCAGCGTACTGTTCACCACGACCTCCTCGAGTTCCACCCCGTCGTTCGACAGACGAAAATCGACCCGCTCCACGCCGCTCTCGACGCGAATCGTATCGCTGGTATATCCGACGAAGCCGGCGACCAGCATATCGTATCCCTTAACCCGGTGTATGGTATAATTTCCTTCGGCATCGGCACCGGTTCCCACCGTCGTTCCGGCCCAGTACACCGATGCACCGATCAGCGGCTCGTCCGTGTCGGCTCCATATACGACACCTTTGACATTCTGAGCCCGAGCCGCGCCGAATGCCGATGCAACAAAAAAGACTAATACTGCTAAATACTTGAATTTCATTTGATTTTCCGTTGATTGTGTAAACATGATGCAAAAATAATATTCCATTCTTGCAATCCGGTTGCAAATCGGGCAACCGGCCTGTTGCAGGAAAAACACAGTACACGCAGGCACTGCACTTTTTCATGCGTCGTTACACGAAAACGGGAGGAGCACGCAGTCCGGAAGAGAGAAGATGGACCGTGCTATGGGCCAGACAGAGACGTTCAGAAACCGTCGCCCAATGAACGGAATCGAACGGAATCGCCGTCATCTCCGCTGCCAATATGGCAGGAAGATCGACGATCATGACCTTCGTATCACGCTCCCATTGGGAAGACGATACGGAAGTATATAGCTCCGACACCTTGGAGTGATCCACTCCGCAGCAAACGGCCTTAAAACCGGCCGAATGCGAATCGCATTCGGTATGGATGTCGCAACCCCGGCAGCATATATGCACCTCGCCTTTCTCCTGCCCCATACAGTGGCACGAAAGTACGGCGTATGCCGCTGCTCCTACCGAGAAACAGTAGGCGACCAGCAGCATCCACACGGACATATATCTGCGCAGCTTTACGCTCATTCTTCGACTAAATTACACGTTTTGAGCCGGGCGACCCACGCCTGGGCGTCGCGCTCGGCGGTTTCCGCATCCACGTCGTACTCGCCGAGGAGCAAATCGCGGACATCGTCGGTACCGAACTCACGTCCCTGCAACCGGTTCCACAACCAGAGCGAGGTTTCGTTCAATGCAATCACTTTGGTCATATCCACTCCGTAACGGCCCTGCATCACCACGATATGCTCGCCTGCCATTTCACGGACCTTATATTCCTCTTTGATTCTCATCGGTCGGTTTTCTTCTTCAACGTGCAAATATAGGAAAATATTTCGAGAAACCTAATATGACGCACTTTTTATCCCCTCCGGGCTCGGGTAAAAGCCAAAAACACTACCTTTGTGTATATGGAATCGACAGCACCGAACAGACGGCAACAGATCGCAGCGCTGCTCAAGCGCTACTGGGGGTTCGACACGTTCCGCCCCGTGCAGGAACAGGTCATCCTCTCGGTGCTCGCCGGACGCGATACGCTGGCCCTGATGCCCACGGGCGGCGGCAAGTCGCTCACCTATCAAATTCCGGGACTGGCTTCGGAGGGCGTATGCATCGTGGTCACCCCGCTGATCGCCCTGATGAAAGACCAGGTCGATCGGCTCCGCAAGCTGGGCATCCGTGCTCTGGCGATCCATTCGGGCCTGTCGGCCCGGCAGATCGACATCGACCTGGACAACTGCGTCTATGGCGACGTGAAATTCCTCTACGTCGCTCCCGAACGGCTCGCATCCGAGGCCTTCCGCCTGCGGGTGCAGCGAATGAACGTATCGCTTCTCGCCGTCGATGAGGCCCACTGCATCTCCCAATGGGGCTACGATTTCCGGCCCTCCTACCTGCGGATCGCCGAGCTGCGCGAGCGGATTCCCGGCGTCCCCGTGCTGGCTCTCACGGCCTCGGCCACACCGCGCGTCGCGGACGACATCATGGAAAAGCTGCGCTTCGCGGAACCCCATCTGCTGCGCAGCGATTTTTCGCGTCCCAACCTCTCTTATGCCGTGCGCCATACCGACGACAAAAACGAACAGCTCCTGCGGATCATCCGCAACGTCGGCGGTTCCGGCATCGTCTATGTCCGCACCCGCGAAGGAGCCGAACAGGTCGCGGCTTTCCTGCGCGACGAAGGTATCTCCGCAGAATATTATCACGGCGGGCTGGGACACGCCGAGCGCTCGATGCGGCAGGAAGCCTGGATTTCGGGGCGTACCCCCGTCATGGTCGCTACCAATGCCTTCGGGATGGGGATCGACAAGCCCGACGTCCGCTACGTGGTACATTATACGATGTGCGACTCGCTCGAAAGCTACTATCAGGAGGCCGGACGTGCCGGACGCGACGGGCGGCGCAGCTATGCCGTATTGCTGATTTCTTCCGACGATGCGGAACGCATCGCCAAACGCTTCGAAGCGGACTACCCGCCGCTCGAAAAGATCCGTTCGATCTACGAAAAAATCTGCAGCTACCTCCAGATCGCCATCGGCGACGGTGCCCAAAGTTCCTTTCTGTTCAACCTGCGCGATTTCTGCACCCGGGAGCACCTCTATACGGGTCTGGTACAGAACGCCCTGAAGATCCTGAGTCAGAACGGCTACATGACCCTCATGGACGAAGCGGCCAACCCCGCGCGCATCCTCTTCTGCGTCAGCCGCGACGATCTCTACCGCCTGCGGGTGATCCGCGACGATCTGGACCACATCATCCGTGTTCTGCTGCGTCTGTACGAAGGGGTTTTCACCGACTTCCGTCCCATCGACGAAACGGAAATAGCGACCTGGAGCGGCTATACGCCCGAAAAGGTGCACGACCTGCTGAAACGGCTCTGGCAGTTGCGCGTGATCCGCTACATCCCCTCGAACCGCTCGCCGCTCCTTTACATGGACGAAGAACGGCTCCCCACCGCCGATCTCTACATCTCCCCGGAGTCGTACCGGCAGCGCCGGGAACTGACCCACGAACGATTCGAGCGGATGCTCGCCTACGCCACGGCGGAAACCGGCTGCCGCAGCTCCCTCCTGGAAGCCTATTTCGGAGTGCCGGAGCCCCGGGAGTGCGGTATCTGCGACCTCTGCCTCGCCCGCAAACGCGCCGCCCGCGCTCCGCAGGCGAACGCCTCGGAAAAGGCCGTTCTGGAGCTGCTCCGCAACGACGCTCTCGATCCCCGGGAAATCGTCGCTGCGCTCCGGTCCGATCCGGCACAAATCGCCGAGCTCCTACGCAAATTGAGCGGCGAAGGCAAAATTTCCATACTCCCGGATGGAAAAGTCACGATTAATCGGTAACTTTGCGCGATTTCATGAACAAACCGCTCACATTTCAAAATAGCATCAGCAACGAGGAGGCCGCTCTGCTTCCGGCCATCGAATTCCGAGGGCCGATCGTCGTCGTGGACTCGGAACCGGGACTCAAGGAGGCCTGCCGCTACCTGGCGGCACAGCCCGTCATCGGCTTCGACACCGAAACCCGGCCTTCGTTCCGGGCGGGCGTCGTCAATCGGGTCGCTCTGCTGCAACTCTCCTCCCCGGAACAGAGCTTCCTGTTCCGGCTCTGCAAGATACCTCTCGACAAAGCCATCGTCAAAATCCTCGAAAACAAGGAGATCCTGAAAATAGGCGCCGACGTGAAGGGCGACCTGCGGGCACTGCACAACATCCGACATTTCCAGGAAGCGGGCTTCGTGGACCTTCAGGAGCTCGCCGGAGAGTGGGGCATCGAAGAGAAAAGCCTGCGCAAACTCTCGGCGATCGTACTCGGCCAGCGGGTATCCAAAGCCCAGCGCTTGAGCAACTGGGAAGCCGCACAACTCACCGACAAGCAACAGCTCTACGCCGCAACGGACGCCTGGGTCTGCACACGTATCTACGACCGGCTGCTGCACACACCCAAACCAAAGAAAACGAAGAAATGATCCCGCAAATACACCTCCGGCGCGGCAAGGAAGAGTCGTTGCTGCGCCGCCATCCCTGGATTTTCTCGGGCGCGATCGAATCCGTCCGTTACGACGGAAGCGAAATTCCCGAAGGCGCCCTCGTCGATGTCTATACCCGTTCGGGCGACTTCATCGCCCGGGGACATTACCAGATCGGCTCGATCGCCGTGCGGGTGCTCACCTTCGAACAGGAACCGATCGACGCGGCCTGGTGGCAGCGGATGATCGCCACCGCACTCGACGTGCGCCGCACGCTCGGACTCACGGATGCTCCCGACACCACCTGCTACCGTCTGGTTCACGGCGAGGGAGACTCCCTGCCGGGACTCGTCGTCGATATTTACGACACGACCGCCGTGATCCAATGTCACTCGGTGGGCATGTACCACGCCCGCCTGACAATCGCCGATGCGATCCGAACGGTTTACGGCGACCGGATCACCGCCATCTACGACAAAAGCTCCCAAACCGTACCGTTCAAGGCCGGCCTGAATCCCGTGGACGGATACCTTTACGGCAAAACGGGAGGAATGCCCCGCACCGTGCTCGAAAACAGCGAAAAGTTCCTGGTCAACTGGGAAGAGGGCCAGAAGACGGGCTTCTTCATCGACCAGCGCTTCAACCGCGAACTGGTACGCCGCTACGCCCGAGGACGCACGGTCCTCAACACCTTCTGCTACACGGGCGGATTTTCGGTATATGCTCTTGCGGGCGGGGCACGCGAAGTATGCTCGATCGACTCCTCGGAGCGGGCCGTCGCCCTGGCCGACGCCAACGTCCGGCTCAACTTCGGAGAAGAGGCTCCCCACACTTCGCTGGCCGTCGATGCCGTCGAATACCTCAAGGACATCGGCGACCGGTACGACATGATCATCCTCGACCCGCCGGCCTTCGCCAAGCACCACAAAGTGCTGGGCAATGCCATGCAGGGCTACAAGCGGCTCAATGCCCGGGCGCTGGCGCAAATCAAAAGCGGAGGGCTCCTCTTCACTTTCTCCTGTTCGCAGGCGGTCAGCAAGGAGTTGTTCCGCACCACGGTCTTCTCGGCCGCAGCCATCGCCGGACGCAAGGTCCGCATCCTGCACCAACTGACCCAGCCCGCCGACCATCCGATCAACATCTATCATCCCGAAGGCGAATACCTCAAGGGATTGGTACTTTACGTCGAATAAATCCGCTCTCGAACCGAATCCAAATAGTCGATATGGAACGCGAAACGATCGTCCGGGAATTTCTCGACAGACACAAAATCCGGTACGACATCTATCACCACCCGGCTTCCCCGACCATCGAAGAGGCCAAGGCATATTGGCGCGAGGACGGGTCGAAACATTGCAAAAACCTCTTCTTCCGCAACCACAAGGGCGACCGTCATTATTTGGTCTGTTTCGACTGCGACCGCTCGCTGGCGATTCACGATCTGGAACGCCGACTGCGGCAGGGCAAACTCACCTTCGCCTCGCCGCAGCGCATGGAACGCTACCTGGGGCTCGAACCGGGTTCCGTGTCGCCGTTCGGCCTTATCAACGACGCGGAACACCACGTACATCTCTTTTTAGACCGTCATCTGCAAACGTGCGACAGTTTGAGTTTCCACCCCAACGATTGCCGAGCCACGGTGGTCATTTCCCGCCCCGAATTCGAACGCTACCTCTCCCTGGTCGGAAATACGTACGAATACCTCGACCTCTACGACTGACACGCCTGAAATCCACAGCGCCGTGCGAATGAAGGGGCTCTCTAACAGTCCGAATTTAAGTTATCACCCCTGTCAGGATGAACTCTGACAGGGGTGATTTTCAATTTCGAAAACTTGTTAGGGAACTTCGCACCTTTCGGTTATTTCCGTCGGGAAGCGTTCCTTTGCGCCTCCTCCTGCTGACGCAGCAACTCTTCGTAACGCAACTGGAACTTAGATTTCTTCCTGTTCTTGTTTTTTGCGGCATTGGCCTGCATCACGGCATGAATTTTCTCGTCGTCGATCATCCGGCGGATCACGAGCGTCTGTCCGATCGTGAGAATGTTGGCCAGGAAGTAGTAGTAAGTCAGACCGCTCGAATAGCTATTGAACCACAGGAGCATCATCACCGGCATCAGATAAACCATCATAAACTTCATACCGGCCATCTGGGGCTGCGACGAAGCCGTCTGCTGGTAATTGATATACGAGAAGGCGAACAGCGCGACGGTCATCAACAAGGCGAACAGGCTCACGTGATCTCCGTAGAAGGGGATGTTGAACGGCAGCGACAACACGCTGTCGTACGACGAAAGGTCGTCGGCCCAAAGGAAATGCTGGCCTCGCAGCTCGATCGAAGCGGGGAAGAAGCGGAACATCGCAATAATGATCGGCATCTGGATCAACAGCGGGATACAACCGCCCATCGGGTTGATACCGGCCTTCTTGTAGAGCTCCATCGTCGCCTGCTGGCGCTTCATGGCATCCTCCTGGCGCGGATATTTCTTGGCCAGCTCATCGACCTCGGGCTTGATGACGCGCATCTTGGCCGTCGATATGTAACTCTTATAGGTCAGCGGCGAGATGATGACCTTCACCAGCACGGCCAGGATCAGGATAATCAGGCCGAAACTCGGGATAAACTGACGCAGGAAATCGAACACCGGAATCACGAACCAGCGGTTCACCCAGCCGAAAATACCCCAGCCGAGCGGAATCAACCGTTCCAGATGCAGTTCGTCGTCCCCCTCGGTCGTCGCCACATGCTTGAGAATGGCGTATTTGTTCGGACCGAAATAGAAGGCGAAGTTGTAATGGTCGGTTTGCGCCGTATAGGGAACCGTCAATTTAGCCGAAAAATCCTTTATGTAACCCGAGCCTTTTTCCGCCGTCGTAAACTTCATATCGGCGTAGGAGAAGTTCTCCGGGGCGATCATCACCGACGAGAAGAACTGCTGCTTGAAAGCCACCCAGTTGAGCGACGACGAAACCGTCTTCTGCTTCTCCCCGTCGCTCATCCCCAGGTCGTCGGCCGACGACTCGCCGGGAGCCCGGTAATAGATGGTCGTATAGGTATTCTCGTTCTGAAACCCTTTCTCATTCTGATAGGACCGGTTGCTCCAGTCGATGCCGATAGTCGTCTGGCTGGCCATCTGCGGCGCCATATTTTTCAGATAGACATTCAGATCGACCAGATAATCCCGCGCCGGCGACTGTATGTTATAAACGACATACTCGTACCGTAACACGGCGTCACGCGCCACCGGCAGATCCATCGTGATGCGCTGCGCACCGTCGGCATCCTTCTCCATCGACACCAGATTGAAGGTGTAATCCGCCGTATTGACCAATACGTTGTTATGACCATTCTTCACATAGAACGTCAGGGCGAAATTGGCCGTTGCCGGATCGAAAAGCCGCACCGGCTGATTCCGCTCGTCACGAGGCGCATACTTGGTGTAATCCTTCAGCGTAACATCCTTGACCTGGCCGCCGCGCGTCGAGAAATCGATCTTCAATACCTCGTTCTCCACGGTGAACTCCTCGGCTTCGGCCTGCTGCGCCGCAGCCAGCAGCTCTCCGAACTGCATGATCCGACGCTGCGCCTGCAGGCTGTCCCCGGACAACCGCTCTCCCGCAGCCGCAATAGCCGCAGAATCCGCAGTCGGCAGCGGAGCGTTGAGCGCCAGGAGCGAATCCTGCTCGGCTTGGATACGCGCCTGTTCGGCATTGTACGCCATGAGCTGTTCCTGATACTTTTTCTGTTGATGCGAATTATAGAACGTGAAACCCAAAAAGATCAGGGCCACGATGACAATTCCGGCGATTGATTTTTTATCCATGCGTAATCTAAAATCTTTGAGGATACCCCGAAACAGGGTTGCAAACTATTTTTTCTTATCGTCTTTTCCCGCCAGCGCCGCAGCTACGAACGCGACGAAAAGCGGATGGGGCCGCTGTACGGTGCTCTTGTATTCGGGATGGTATTGCGTGCCGACGAACCAGGGATGGTCGGGAATTTCGACTACTTCGACCAGCCCCGTATCGGGGTTCGCACCGACGGCTTTCATTCCGTGGCTCTCGAAATCCTTCAGGTATTCGCTGTTGAATTCATAGCGGTGGCGATGACGCTCCTGAATCTGGGTCGTACCGTAAGCCTGCGCAGCTTTCGATCCCGGCTCCAGCGAGCAGGGGTAAGCCCCCAGACGCATCGTGCCGCCTTTGGCGGTAATACCCTTCTGTTCCTCCATCAGGTCGATGACCGGATGCTTCGTCGCCGGGTCCATTTCTGTCGAGGTGGCATCCTTGAAACCCAGCACGTTGCGAGCGAATTCGATCACGGCGCACTGCATCCCCAGACAGATTCCCAGGAACGGAATACGGCGAGTCCGCGCAAAGTGCACCGCTTCGATCTTCCCCTCGATTCCCCGGTTGCCAAATCCCGGAGCCACGAGAATACCGGCCATTTTGCCGAGCTTCTCCCCGACGTTCGAAGCGTCTATCTTCTCCGAATTCACGTAATGCAGCTTCACCTTGCAGTCGTTCACCGCACCGGCTTGAATAAAGGACTCGCAGATCGACTTGTAAGCATCGGGAAGTTCCGTATATTTACCCACCAGGGCGATGTCGATCGTCCGCTTGGGATTCTTCACCTTATCGACGAAAGCCTGCAACGAACTCAAGTCGGGTTCCTGCTCCGACGGAAGGTCGAGCTTGCTGAGCACCACCTCGTCCAGATGCTGACGGTGCATCACCAGCGGCACTTCGTAGATCGTCGGTACGTCGATCGACTCCATCACCGCGTTGGCATCCACGTTGCAGAAGAGCGCCACCTTGCGCCTGAGCTCCGCAGAGAGCGGATGCTCGGTGCGCAGCACCAGAATATCGGGCTGCAAACCGTTCTCGAGCAAGGTCTTGACCGAATGTTGGGTCGGCTTGGTCTTCAACTCGCCGGAAGCGGCCAGGTAAGGAATGAGCGTCAGATGAACCAGCGCCGTATTGCGGGCTCCGAGCTGGTAACGCAACTGACGCACCGATTCGATGAAGGGCAGCGACTCGATGTCGCCCACCGTACCGCCGATCTCGGTGATAATCACATCGTACTCCTTGCGCTGCGCCAACAGTTGAATGCGGCGCTTGATTTCGTCCGTGATATGAGGAATGACCTGCACGGTCTTGCCCAGGTACTCGCCCTTGCGCTCCTTGTCGATCACGCACTGATAAATCTTACCGGTGGTCACGTTGTTGGCATGGCTGGTCGTAATCGAAGTGAAACGCTCGTAATGCCCCAGGTCGAGGTCGGTTTCCGCACCGTCTTCGGTCACGTAACACTCTCCGTGCTCGTAAGGATTCAGGGTTCCGGGGTCGATATTGATATAGGGATCCAATTTCTGAATCGTCACCGAATAGCCGCGTGCCTGCAGCAAGCGGGCGATCGACGCCGAAATAATGCCTTTACCGAGCGACGAAGCCACGCCGCCCGTCACGAAAATGTACTTGGGTTTGCTGAGTTTCATTATCTGTTTCGAATTATTTTGTTTGCACCGTCGTTTATCCGGCTCCGTTTCAACCCTTAAGCCGGAACGCCCGGTTCTCCACTTGCCTATTAAAACATCGTTCCGGAACCGCTTTCGAAGACCGCTCCGGAAACCTTCCCGCTCCGAGGGCCGGACTCACATAAAATACACCGCTATCCCCACAAAGAAGTTTCCTCACCGGAAAGGGATGTGTCAAATTGAGAAATTCGGCGCATCCCCTTTCAAGTGTGCAGGAACAGGTAAAAATACCAGGGCATCGAGGTTCACGGCGAAGAGTGTGCACTGGCGTACATGATCGAGCCGTGACACCGATAATAACGAAGTAGTTTACCTGTTATAGCACACCGTCTTCGGCGGGTTATTCCTTATTCTCCTCCTGATCGATGAGCTTCACTTTTTCGATAGCGGCCTGCATCTCCTGTTTGGCCCGCTCGATTTTGGCCCGCACCTCGGCGATCATCGCCTCGGCGTTCTTCGACTTGGAGAAGAACCCGATGTTGTTCTCCAACAAGGCGATGTCCTGCTCCAACTGACGGACTTTGTTGTAAAGCCGGTCGCGCTCCGTGCGCAGACGCCGGTCGCCCGTAGCCTTGAGCGAAGAAACCTTCTCCTTGAAGCGGTCCATCGAACGATCGCGCTCCGAACTGCGCAGGGTATCGAACATCTTATCGACCACCTCCTTGTAACGTTTTTGAATCGCCTCCTTCTGCTTGATAGGCACGAACCCGATCTCGCCCCAGCGACGCTGGAAATCACGAATCATCTCGAAGCCGCCCGCCAGAATATCGGCCGCAGCCATCTCCTCCAACAGAGCCTCTTTCCGACGGAGATTCTCCCCGTACTGATCGTCCACCGCAGCGAAATGTCGGGACTTGCGCTCGAAGAAAGCGTCGCACGCCGCACGGAACCGTTTCCAGATCTGGTCGGAATAGCGGCGCGACACGGCCCCCGTCTGCTTCCACTTGGCCTGCAATGCGATCAACTCATCGGTCGTCTTCTTCCACTCCTCGCTGTCGCGCAGCGCTTCGGCCGCCTCGCACAACTCGGTCTTGAGCTGGAGGTTGTGCTCCATCTCGCCCTTCAACCCGGCATAGTAGGTACGCTTGGCCTCGAAGAATTTGTCGCAGGCATTGCGGAAACGCTCGTAGATGGCATTGTTATCTTTCTTGGGAGCGAATCCGATCGTTTTCCAGACTTTCTGTATCTCGAAGAGCTTCTCGCTCGCCTTGTTCCACTCTTTGCGCGAAGTCAGCGGCTGCTGCGCCAGCTCTTCGGCCTTGACACAAAGCTCGCTCTTGAGTTCCAGATTGCGGAGCTGCTCCTGCTTGATATTCTCGAAAAACTCCTGATGCTGCTTGTTGATACGGCTCGAAGCCTCCTTGAAACGATTCCACAGCACCTCTTTATATTCATTGGCCACAGGGCCGATTTCACGCCACTCGTCGTGCAGCTTCTGCAGTTTGTGGAACGCCTCGACGATCGACGGTTCGAGCACCAGCGCTTCGGCCTGTTCGCAAAGAGCCAGCTTCTGCTCGTAATTCTTCTTCAGGTCGAGATCGCGCAACTCCTTGTTGATCTTGATGAAATTGTAGAAATTCTCCACGTGCAGGTTGTAGGTCTCCCACAGATCCTTCACATTCTGCTGGGGCACCACGCCGGTTTCCTTCCAGCGGTGCTGCAACTCCCGGAACTTATTGAAAGTCTGGTTGAGCATCTCGTCCGACGAGGCCAGCTCCTTGAGTTCCTCGATAATCTGCAACTTTATCTTGAGATTCTCCTCCTTGGCCGCTTCGAGTCCGGCGACGAACTCGTCCCGCAAACGGCGGTACTCCCGGAAAAGATCCTTGAAACGCAGCTCCGCCGGATCCGGTTCGGACACAAAATCCCCCTCCGCTCCGCCGGCTTCGACGAAAGCCCGTCGCGCAGCATCGGACTCCGCCCGACGCAATTTGTAGAACGCTATCTTGAGGGCCTCCACATCCCGGCGCAGGGACTGCACCGGCCGCTCTTCGAGCATCTTGGCGAAAATCGCCAGCAACTCCTCCTTCGACTTGCCTGCCAGGTCGCTGCCGGCCGCTTCTCCGCCTGCAGCCTCCTCCTCGGGCGAAGCCTCGCCCAGGTCGAGCCCCGCATTTTCGGCAGCCAGCGCCGCATCTTCATCGGCGAAGTCCACCCGACTCTGCGTCGGTACGCCGGTATCGTCCGCAACTGCGGCATTCGTTTCCCCGCCATCTGCAGGCACGGAATTGTTCTGCGTATCCTCAACCACAGAAGAGTTGAGATGCTCCTCGGAAACAGGAAGAGTAGAATTTTCAGTAGCCATCTTGTCTGATTTTAATCTTACGGTTTGCAAAACCATATAAACCTTGCAAATATAACCATTTTTCCGGCCCCCGCACAGGATTTGCCGATAATTTTATTATCTTCGCAAAAATTACGCACGCTCTTATGAGTCATCGCATCCTGCTCATCGACGACGAAGACGACATCCTCGAATTCATCCGTTACAACCTGACAAAGGCGGGTTATGAGGTATATACGGCCCGTAACGGAGCCGAAGGTTTGCAACAGGCCGCGGCACACCGGCCGCACCTGATCCTGCTCGATATGATGATGCCCGTGATGGACGGCATCGAAACCTGCCGGGCTCTGCGCCGCGACCCGGCGCTGAAGGAAACGATGGTCGTCTTTCTATCGGCCCTCGGCGAAGAGGAGCAACAACTCGCAGGATTCGGCGCCGGGGCGGACGACTACATCCCCAAGCCGATCAAGCCCAAACTTCTGCTGAGCCGCATCCAGGCGATTCTCAAACGGGTCGCCGCCGACAAGCCGGCTTCGCTGGTCATCGACCGGGAACGACATCTGGTAATCCGCGACGGAGAACGTATCGAACTGCCCCGCAAGGAGTTCGCCCTGCTCGCCCTGCTCGCCTCCTCTCCCGGAAAACTCTTCTCCCGGGAAGAGATCTACTCCCGTATCTGGGGCGATACGGTGGTCGTCGGCGACCGTACGATCGATGTCCACGTCCGCAAAATCCGGCAAAAAATCGGAAACGGACATATCTCGACCGTAAAGGGGTTGGGCTACAAATACGAAAATTAACCACAGATAATCCAAAATTCATCACAAAAATTCCGAAAAACCTTACGATCCGTAATTAAATTTTGCGTAAATTTGCAAAGTCTTAAGTAAAAACGCATTTTCGACGAAATGATCCGCGAGATCGTGGCAGTAGGAATCGGAGGGGCCTTAGGCAGTATGTCGAGGTACCTCGTATCCTATGTATGGCTGGTCGAACAGTCCCTGTTGGGCTTCCCGGCGGGCACTTTCACGGTCAATGCCGCCGGATCGCTGTTGATGGGCTTTTTACTGGAGATACTGGGCGCAGGTACTGCGTCGTGGCTGTTGAGCGTAGGATTCTGCGGCGGATTCACCACCTTTTCCACCTTCTCTTCCGACGTGGTGCGGATGCTCAAAAGCGGCGACTACACGGCGGCCGGACTTTGCGTTGCACTTAATTTCGCGGTATGCGTGTGCTGCATCCTGCTGGGCACCGCATTGGGACGGTTGCTGAAACGCTGACAACGAACAAGGAAACAACAAAATAATTTTTACAAAACAACTGAAATGGTCATTTTAGTACTCAACTGCGGCAGTTCTTCGATCAAATACCAGGTGATCGACATGGAAGCCCAGTCCAGCAAACTGCTCGCCAAAGGTCTGGTCGAGCGCATCGGCCTTCCTGAAGGCGATCTCACGCACAAACCCGTCGGCAAGGAGAAGTTCGAGCTCCACCAGCCGATTCCCGATCACACGACGGGCATCAGCCTGGTGCTTCAGGCCCTGACCGACCCCGTGCACGGCGTAATCCGGTCGCTCGACGAAGTGAAGGCCGTCGGTCATCGCGTAGCGCACGGCGGCGAATTTTTCCCGGAGAGCTGTCTGGTAACCGAACAGGTCCAGGAGAAGATCCGCTCGCTGTTCCAGATCGCCCCGCTGCACAATCCGGCCAACCTCGAAGGCATCCTCTCCATCGAAAAAGTCCTTCCCGGCGTGAAACAGGTAGCCGTATTCGACACCTCGTTCCACCAGACGCTTCCCGCAACCAACTTCATGTACGCCCTGCCCTACGAGTACTACCAGAAATACGGCATCCGCAAATACGGCTTCCACGGCACAAGCCACAAGTTCGTCGCCCGCGAAGGCGCCAAACTCGCCGGTCTGGATATCAATAACTCCAAGATTATTACCTGTCATATCGGCAACGGCGGTTCGATCACGGCCGTGCTGAACGGCAAGTCCTACGATACCTCGATGGGCTTCTCGCCGGTCGATGGTCTGGTCATGGGCACCCGCTGCGGCAACGTCGATCCGAGCGCGGTCACCTTCATCGGCGAAAAGGAGCAAATGAGCTATGCCGAAGTGAACAACATGCTCAACAAGCAATCGGGCGTCTTCGGCGTATCGGGCGTATCGAGCGACATGCGCGACATCGACAAAGCCTATGAAGAGGGTAATCCGCGTGCGATCCTCGCCCGCGACATGTACTGCCTGCGCATCAAGAAATTCGTCGGCGAATACGCGGCCGAAATGGGCGGCGTCGATCTGATCGTTTTCACGGGCGGCGTCGGAGAGAACTCACCCGAAACCCGCAAGGAGGTCTGCGAAGGCCTCGAATTTATGGGCGTGCACTTCGACCGGAAGATCAACGAAGGTCTTCGCGGCGAAAACAAGATCATTTCCGCAGCGGATTCGAAGGTCAAGGTGGCCGTCGTTCCGACCAACGAGGAGCTGGTCATCGCCACCGACACTTACGAAATCGTCAATAAATAACCAAACAATTATATTAAAAACACACAACCCATGCAACATTTGAGTGAAATTGTCGAAGAGGCAAGAAAAAAAGGTAAGAAGCGCCTTGCAGTCGCTTACGGTCAGGACGCCCACACGCTGGCAGCCGTCTATGCAGCTTATAAGGAAGGTCTGGTAGAGCCGATTCTGTTCGGCGATCCCAAGATCATCGAGCAGGTTTGCAAGGAAGAGAATATCGATTGCAACATTTTCAAAATAATCCCCGAGAGCAACGACGTGAAGTGCGTCAATCTGGCTGTCAATGCCGTCGTTACGGGCGAGGCCGACGTACTGATGAAGGGTCTGGTTTCCACGGACAAGTACATGCGCGGCATCCTGAACAAGGACGCAGGTCTGTTCCCCCCGAAAGGCACGTTGAGCCACGTAGCGGTAGTCGAAATGCCGAACTATCCCAAGTTGCTGGTCATCTCGGACGTAGCGGTGATTCCGCAGCCCGACTTCAAACAGAAAACCATCCTGATCGGCTACCTGACGCGCATCGCCAACCTGATCGGTATCAAGACGCCGAAGATCGCCTGCATCGCACCTTCGGAGCAGCTGTTGCCGAGCGTGCTCTCCTCGACCGAAGCCGCTCTGCTCGCCAAGATGGGCGATCGCGGACAGCTGGGTAACGTCGTCATCGACGGTCCGCTGTCGCTCGACGTAGCGCTTTACAAGGAAGCCGCCGAGATCAAGAAGGTCAAGGGTTCTTCCGTCGCAGGCGATGCGGACTGCCTGCTCTTCCCCAACATCGAATCGGGCAACGTCTTCTTCAAGGCTTCCACGCACATGGGCGGCGGCGAGATCGCAGCGATGGTCATGGGAACCAAAGTTCCCTGCGTGCTGACTTCGCGCGGCGACTCCAGCCTCACCAAACTCTACTCGATCGCACTGGCTTGTCTGGCCGCTAAATAATTCAGGTATCGGATTTATGGGATTCAAGATTTTAGCAATCAACCCGGGCTCGACTTCGACGAAGATCGCCCTGTATGACGACGAGCAGCCTACGCTGGCGCTCACCCTGCGCCATTCGGCCGAGGAGATCGCACGTTTCCCGCGCATCATCGACCAGCTCGACTGGCGCAAGGAGATGGTACTCGAAGCACTCGCAAAGAACAACTTCGACGTGAAGTCCCTCTCGGCCGTGATCGGTCGCGGCGGTCTGATCAAGCCGATCGAATCGGGCGTATATGAAGTAAACGCAGCTCTGAAGAACGACCTGGTGAACGCCCAGCGCGAACACGCCTCCAATCTCGGCGGCCTGATCGCCGAGCAGATCGCCCAGGCTGCCGGCGTGAAGGCTTACATCGCCGACCCGGTCGTGGTCGATGAGCTGGACGACATCGCCCGCCTGAGCGGTATTCCGGAATGCCCCCGCATTTCGATCTTCCACGCCCTGAACCAGAAAGCCATCGCACGCCGCCATGCCGAGAAGGTAGGCAAGCGTTACGAAGACCTGAACCTGGTCGTTGCCCACATGGGCGGCGGCATTTCGGTTTCGGCCCACTGCAAGGGACGGGTGATCGACACCAACAACGCCCTCGACGGCGACGGCCCGATCGCACCCGAACGTGCAGGCACGGTGCCTGCCGGAGCGCTCGTGAACCTCTGCTTTTCGGGCAAGTACAGCCAGCGCGACGTGCTGAAGATGCTCGCCGGCAAAGGCGGTCTGGTAGCTCACCTGAACCAGAACTCCGTGCAACAGATCTGCATCGACATCGAAAAGGGCGACCAGAAATCCAAAGCCGTGCTCGACGCGATGAGTTACAGCATCGCCAAGGAGATCGGCGCGATGGCTGCGGTTCTCAAAGGTCAGGTGGATGCCATCCTGCTTACGGGCGGCGTGGCGTACAACGAACCGGTGAACGACGTAATCCGCGAACACTGTTCGTTCCTCGCCCCGATCTTCATCTATCCGGGCGAAGACGAAATGGGTGCGTTGATGCTCAACGCCCTGAGTGTACTGCGCGGCGAAAGAACCCCGAAGGTTTACGCATAATAGCCTTCTCCGTTTCCGGTACCCGGCGATACCCGAACAAATTCGACATGGTTTCGCATTGATCGAAAACGGTTAAACCGGATATAAAAAAGCTCTTCCTTTACCGGAAGAGCTTTTTTACTAATTCCCACGCGACCCGCATCGCTTCGAGCCGGAACAACGCTCCGAACCCAGCGTAACAGACCACGCCGACCGCCACTTTCAATAGGAACGTAGGCAGAGGTGCGAAGCTGGTGAAGTGTCCGAAAGCCCAAACCACACCGAACATCGCCGCCGTCGCAGAAGCTATAGGCAGCAACGTCCGCAGAAAACGACCTGCCGTCAGCCCCGCATACCGGGTCGTCGCGCCAAAATTGAGGATCATTTCGAAAAAAGCCATCGCCGACAGGCCCCACGTCACGGCGAGCACGCTGTGCGGGATCGTCAGGATCAGGACCAGGGTCATCACTACCTTCTTGACCACTTCCAGCCGCACGATGATCCGACCGTTGCTCTTCACCTTCAGCACATTATTCGAAACCGTAGCGATCGGAGCGAACATTCCGGCCAGCGAAATAACCTGAAAATAGGGAACCATCGGCATCCACTTCTCCCCGAGCAGACTGTCCACCATTTCAGGAGCGACGACAATCAGACCGGCCATCATCGGCAGCATCACGAAAGCGACGATCATTACTACCTGCCGGTAGCTCTCGGCGAATTTACGCTCGTCGTCCGCGATCTTGGAAAGCGCGGGAAAAGTCACGCTCTGAACGGCCTGCATGGTCGATGTCACGGGCAGCTCCTTGAGTTTCTGCGCCTGGTTGAAAAAGCCCAGCACATCCGCAGCATAGAGCTTCCCGACGAAAAGCTGGGAAACATTGTTGTAAACGGAAGAAATCAGATCGGTCGCCAGCAACCGGAAGCTATACGGAGCCATCGCACGCAGACGGCCCGCGTCGAAAGCCGCCCGAGGGCGCCAGTCGCTCAACCCCCACAGCAACATGGCCCGTACACCCATCGCCACTACCCGTTGCCCCACCAGGCTCCAGATACCGCATCCGGCCCAAGCCATACCGATAGCCACCAGTCCGCTTACGAGCGACGAAGTAAAAACGACCTTCGAAAGCCGGGCGAAACGGAACTGCCGGGTGAAAATCGTATTCTGAATCACGCACAGGGCATTGAGAGGCACAAGCAGGAACAACACCGGAGCGATCCGCACCAACTCGGGCATCCCGTAAAAACGGGCGATCCAGGGCATCGCCCCCACCAACAGCAGGTACAGCAGCACCGAAACCGCGATATTGAAGACGAATACCGACTTGTAGTCCTCCTCCGACGGCACCGCCTTTCGGATCAGGGTCTGCGAGAAACCGCTGTCCACCATCACCAGTGCCAGGGACGAAAAAACCACGGGAATAGCCATAATACCCATCTGCTCGGGCGTCAGCAACCGGAGGATGACGATACTCACCCCCATTTGCAGCAACATGGAGCCTACCTTTTCGGCAATGCTCCACGCTACACCGCTTGCGACCTTGTCCCGCAATTCACCTCCCACGACCCTTCGGATTTAGCAGCCGTCGCACACGGCATCCCGCTCGCGGAACCGTTCGGCGCTCGAAATCTCGAGGTACGAAGCGCCGTATTTCGAATCGAAGCTGCCGCCCACCACAGCCAGCAGATCGGTCGGTTCGATCGCATGCTTGCGCTGGATAAAATCCAGGGCGTCGATCACGAAGTGGTAACGATCCTGATAGCGTTCGTGCGACTGCTGTTCACGCAGGATCGGCACGACGCCGTACGAAAGAGCCAGAATACGCTGCGCATGACGGGTATAACAAACCGCCAGGACCTGACACCGGCCCCGGAAAGCGGCCAGATAACGGCCCGTGCGTCCGGTCGCGGTATCGAGCACCACATAGCGAATCGGCAAGTTCGTACTGGCCCGCACCGCCGAACGCGCCAACTGCGCCGTGATCTCGTGGTTCACGGAAACCATGTTCATATCGATCATCGGCGTAAAATGCGTTTCGTCCTTCTCGATCTCGCGGGCCACGCGCGACATCGTACTCACGGCCTCCACCGGATAGTCGCCCATAGCCGTTTCGTCGCTCAACATCACGGCATCCACGCGCTCGTAAATGGCACTGGCCACGTCGCTCACCTCGGCCCGAGTCGGACGGGGCGAGCGCACCATCGAATAGAGCATCTGCGTAGCGATGATCACCGGTCGTTTGGCGGCTATGCAACGCTCCACGATACGCCGCTGCGCGTTGGGAATCGCCTCGGCCGGAAGTTCGCCCCCCAGATCGCCCCGGGCGACCATCACCCCGTACGAAGCCTCGACGATTTCGTCCAGGTTGTCGATCCCCTGCTGGTTCTCGATCTTGGAGATGATCTTGATCGGACTGTCGTAACGGTCGAGAATCTCCTGCACGGCATGCACGTCCCCGGCGCTCCGCACGAAGGAGTGAGCGATGAAATCGACGTCGTTCTTCACGGCCCATTCGATGAAGCGGCGGTCTTTTTCCGTCACCGACGGCAGGTCGATCTTCATCCCCGGCACATTGACGCTCTTGCGCGACCGCAGCGTGCCGCCCCGCACGAACTCGCACATCAGCTCCTCGTCGGTCTTGTCCGTCACGCGGAGTTCCAACTCCCCGTCGGCAATCAACAACCGCGCACCGACCGCGATATCGCGTACCACCGTCGCCACGTTGAAGTAGATCGTATCGCGGGTCGAAGGTTCGCCATCGGCCGTCCCGCGCACCTTCACGCGCTCCCCGGTCTGAAAGCCGATCGCACCGCCGTACTCGTCGGCCACGGCCGTCACACGGATTTCAGGTCCTTTGGTATCCAGAATGACCGGAATCGCCGGATTGACCCGGCGCACCGCCTCGACGATCTTCGCGGCCCCCTCTTCGGTCACATGCGCCGAATTGATGCGTACTACGTCCATTCCGGCCTCGAAAAGGCCGCGTACAAATTCTTCGTTGGCGCGGAAATCCGACAACGTGGCTACGATCTTGGTTTTCTTCTCTCCCCACATACAGCTTCTTGTTAAATTATATCGTTTCAAATCAAAATTACACCTGGAATCCGGAATCCGCCTCTATCCGAAGCTTTTCCGCCATTCGATCGCGCACCAATCCTTTACGCACGAGCACCCGACAGACAGAACTCGCATCGTTCCGAATATCTTCCGTCGTAATCCGAAAACGGACACTTCGACGAGCCGAAAATCCCGAAAACATCCACAGCACAGGCAGCGCTCCGACTATCCCCAGCCAGACAAACGGCACGAAGGGCACGCCTTCGTCATTCCTGCTTACAAAAATAGTGAAAAACCCGGATATACGCCGCAAGATCCTCCGATTCGCATCGAATTCACACACATTTCACACCCGTCCGAAAGTCGGGACGACCCGGGCGCCGAAAATAAATTTTCGTATCCTCCCGGCTTTGGCTATCTTTGCAGAAGACAGGATGCGGTTCGGCAATTTTCAAGAACAAGTTCTCATAATTGCTCTCGGCTTTCGCTATCTTTGTAGAAGATAAGACGCGCCTCGGCAAAATACAAATAAAATTTGCTTTTGCGCTCGGCTTATTCGTATCTTTGCTACATTCCGGACTTCGGCCGCGTCCGTTCAATTTACCCGAACGCCGCCGCTCCGCACAAACCGCCATTCGACATGACTGAATTCGGACTTATCGACACGATCCGCGACATGTTCGCCGCAATTCCCCGCAACGGATTCGACGGCATCGGGGACGACTGCACGGTCTTCCCGCTGGGCAGCGGCGAATCGCTGGTCTTCACCGCCGACCTGCTGGCCGAAAACATCCACTTCCTGCGCCGGGCGACCTCGGCGCGTGAATTGGGCCGTAAATCCCTGGCCGTCAATCTGAGCGATGTCGCGGCGATGGGCGCCCGCCCGATCGCAACCCTGCTCTCGCTGGCTATCCCGCACGACCTGCCCGAAGGATGGATCGAAGATTTCATGGAAGGCTACCGCGACCTCTCGGCCCAATACGACGTCGGCCTGGTCGGGGGCGACACCACAGCCTCGGATTCGGGACTGGTCGTCAATGTAACGGCCATCGGGCGCATCGCCGACAGCCATATCAAACGGCGCAGCGACGCACGCCCCGGCGACTTGATCGCCGTCGGCGGTTCGCTGGGAGAGTCGGGCGCCGGACTGCGCGATATCCTGGCCGGACGGTACGACACCCCGCTGGCACAGATCCACCGCAACCCCGCCCCGCAAGTCGCCGAAGGCATCTGGCTCGGCGAACGTCCGGAAGTGCACGCCATGATGGACATCTCGGACGGCATCGCCTCCGACCTGCGGCATATCCTGCACCGGTCCGGCGTAGGTGCCGAAGTCGATACCGAGTGCATCCCGACTCCCGTCGATCTCGAAACCGCCGTATCCGGCGGCGAAGACTACAAACTTCTCTTCACCGTCGCTCCGGAGAGCGCCAACACACTTCTGTCCAACTACCGGCTCCGTTTCGGCGATGAGTTCCACTTCATCGGCCGCATCACGGGCGGCAATCATCTCGAATGGCTCCGAAACGGCACCCCTCTGCCGGTCGATTGGCAGGGATTCCGCCACTATTGACCGGCGTTCCGAAAAGGTTGCAACAACCCGGCACATACCGTCCTCCGAAATATCCGAAGGTCATCCTCCATACCGCTCCTCATACCTTCTGCTTCTCCGCAGAAAGGAGCCGTTGCAAATCCGGTCCGCATCGCCCGCCGCAATATTCCCGCTGCAAGCGCTCGAAATCCCGGCGATTCACCGCAAGCTCTCTCCAAAACGAAGCCGACTTCTGCCGTACGACATCGGCACGGTCCGCCGCAAAAAATAAAGGGGCTGTGTCGAAATGAAAATTTCAGACACAACCTCTAAGGGATGTCAGAATGGATGCAAGGCATTGAGGGTAAGGGCGACAGGAATTTACTGCCGTAAAGATTTAGCCCGCATCCCGATAATGACGCAGCAGTGCGCTTTATAACACATCGCCGTATCTCCAAAAACTCTATCCACACGCATCGAAAGCCGCTTCATTCCACGATATAGACTTTCTCCCCCCGCCGCTGCATGCGATAGCGCTCGCGGGCGAATTGCTCCAGATTATCGTCGTACTTGAGCTCTTCGAGCAGCGTACTGTCCTGCTCGATCCGAGCGCGATAGATCGCCCTTTCCTGCTCCAGGATAGCGATATCTTTTCTGATCTCTATGGCGTGCAGCAGATTTCGTCCCACGATGAAAATCGTGAAAACCACGATGATACAAGTAATCACCACCCAAAACCGCTTGTCCAATTTCAACTGCATCTTCCGAATCCTTTAAGGAATATGCATGTATTTATGCGTCTGGATCGAAATATTCCACGCAGGATGCGCCTTGACGTACTCGACCAGCAGGGGCATGATCTCCTCCGACACGCTCCATTCGGGCTGCAGGAAGAGCTTGCACTCCCGTCCGACCTGTTCGGCGTTCCGCTCGGCCCATTGCAAATCGGCCTCCCGCTCGACGATGACCTTCAGCTCGTGCGCCCGCCAGAACGCCTCCGGCAGAGGCGGCTGCTGACGCTTGGGCGAAAGGCAAACCCAGTCGAAATACCCGCTGAAAGGGTGCGACCCCGAAGTTTCGAGAAATATCTTGAGTCCGTGCCCCTTGAGCGCCGAAGTCAAAGGCCCCAACGGGTAAAGCAACGGCTCTCCGCCCGTGATGACGATAGCCTGCGCCTGGCACGAAGTCGCTCGCCGCACCACCTCCGAAATATCGGTCGGAGGATAGAGTTTCGGATTCCACGTATATTTGGCATCGCACCAGCGGCAGCCTACGTCGCATCCGCCCAGGCGGATGAAATAGGCCGGTTTGCCCGTATGGAATCCTTCGCCTTGAATCGTATAGAAATCCTCCACCAGAGGCAATTTCCGCCCTCCGTCCAACAAGTCGTAATTCGTCGCTTCCTTCATCGGACTATTCGGTCACCACGTAAACATCCTTGTAATTCCGGCCCAACTGGTCGTAGTCCAGCCCGTATCCCACGATAAACTCGTTGCCGATGTGCATGGCCGGATAATCGATCGGAATCTGGCGCTGGTATGCTTTCGGTTTGAAGAAAAGCGTACACACGCGGATACTGGCGGGCTTCTTCGTCTTCAACTCCTCGACCATGTGTTCGATGCTGGCGCCCGTATCCACAATGTCCTCGACGATAATCACGTCCCGGCCTTCGATGTTGTTGCCCAGTCCTATCAGACACTTGACATCCCCCGACGAGGAGGTACCGCAGTACGAAGAGAGTTTCACGAACGATATTTCGCAGTTGAAATCGATCTTCTTCAGCAGGTCGCTCATGAACATAAACGAGCCGTTGAGCACCCCCAGAAACAGCGGATTCCGTTTCTCCCGGTAATCCTCGTTGATCTTCGCCGCTACCGCAGCCACGGCTTCTTCTATCTTTGCAGCCGGAATCATCACCTTGAATTTTTTATCATGCAATTTTATGACGTTTTCTTTCATCGGGATACGGATTTTATTGTTATTTTTACAAAAGTAAATAATTTGAGCCACAAAGTTACACAATCCGGAAGAAAAATTCTATGCTTGCAAAACTCATCCGCAGGATCAAATGTTGTTCCGTCCAGGAAATCCTGATGATCGTATCCATCATCATGCTCTTGATCGTGATCGCCAACCGAACCTCGGCAGGGATAAAAGCCAGATCGGCGTCTTCGGGACAGATTACACAACACCAAAAACAGGCTGCCCCACCGCAGGAGTAATCGATACGATCTTTTTTCGCAAAGTTGTTCCTACTGGCGGGAACAGACAAAATTTCCGACATGACTTTCAACTTCTGCCTCAACCTTTTTTTGGCTGAAAAGCCGAGAAACGCAACATGCAAAAAATCAGGAGCAAAAAAACCTATACTCCTGATTTTTAAAGCCTTTATTTTACCCATCCCCATTCAGCAAGATGCTAAATGGAAGTAAAATATATCCTCCGAAGCACTATTCCGATTCCTTTAACTTCGAAATCGGCATAAACCGGTTGTCCAATGGTTCCGACTTATGGATTGTGCGCACTCCATTAACGACAGCCACACAGTTGTCCGGCACATCCGTAAAAATTACGGCATTGGCGCCAATGCGGACATTATTCCCAACCTTTACCCCTCCGATTATCTTCACACCGGCTCCGATATATACATTATCTCCGATGACGGGGGCTCCCGGTCTCTGACTATCCGGCAATGTATTCGATCCGATCGTCACCTGTTGAAAAATCACGCAATTTTCACCGATAACCGCCCTCTCCGAAATAAAAACTCCAAATAAATCGTGAGGAAAAGTAATTTTGGATTTAATCCGGACATCAAATCCAATGTATGCCCCATATAGCAGCAAATTAACCTGCCACAAATATCATTTCAGTTTAGACGGACGGATTTGACAAGAACGATAGAAGTCCCCCTCCGATAAAATAGCCTGATAATCAACGGGGCAAATCCCTTAAATAGAAATAATAGCTCTTTCATAAATCCCTTTTCGTACCAATAACCGTTATACCAGCCCGGAGAAACCCATGAAGGCCATTGCCAGAATACCGGCCGTAATCAGCGCCACGGGAACCCCCTGCACGGCCTTGGGGACATCCTCCAGTTCGAGCCGCTCGCGAATACCGGCGAACAGCACCAGCGCCAATGCGAAGCCGATGGCCGTCGCCACGGAATAAACGATGCTCTGCAACAGGTTGAACTCCTTGGAGATCATCAGAATCGCCACGCCCAGCACGGCACAGTTCGTCGTAATGAGCGGCAGGAAAATTCCAAGCGCCTGATAGAGCGACGGAGACACCTTCTTCAACATGATTTCCACCATCTGCACCAGAGCCGCGATCACCAGAATAAAGACGATCGTCTGCATGTATTCGATCCCCAGCGGCACCAATACGTAAGTCTGAATAGACCATGCAACCACCGAAGTAAGGGCCATGACGAAGGTCACGGCAGCTCCCATACCGAGCGAAGTTTCGACTTTCGACGACACGCCCAGGAACGGGCAGATGCCGAGGAATTGAGCCAGCACGACGTTATTGACGAAGATCGCGCCGACGATAATGGCAAAATAAGAGAGCTCCATACCTATTTCTTGAGAAATTTATTAAACAATGCCATCAGATACCCCAGTACGATAAAAGCACCCGGAGCCAGCACGAACACCAACGGCATGTAGTCCGTAACACCGAACGAATAACCGAAGATGGCCCCGCTGCCCAACACTTCGCGGACAGCCCCCACCAACGTCAGGGACAGCGTGAAGCCCAGACCGATCCCGATACCGTCGAAGATCGAAGCCACCGGTCCGTTCTTCGAGGCGAATGCCTCCGCACGTCCCAGGATGATGCAGTTCACCACGATCAGCGGAATGAATACGCCCAGACTGGCATACAACGCCGGGACATACGCCTGCATCAGCATAGAGATAATGGTCACGAACGATGCGATCACCACGATAAAAGCCGGGATGCGCACCTTGTCCGGAATCAGGTTCTTAATCAGTGAGATGACCAGGTTCGACAGAATCAGCACGGCCATCGTCGCCACGCCCATACCGAAACCGTTCTCCGCCGAAGTCGTCGTACCCAGCGTGGGACACATGCCGAGTACCAGAACGAACGTCGGATTATTCTTGATAATGCCGCTCGCAAGTACTTTCAAATTATTCATTTTGACCTCCTTCCTGTGCATTGTTCACGGTCTGACTTCCTCGCTGGAGGCGGTTGGAACGGCCTTCACGCTCCAATCCCCGCTCTCGGTACCGCTCTTCACCCGCAGCTCGCGTCCCAGCCTCTGCATTCGGCCGAGCAGCCGTCGCGCCCGTCGCGGCTTCCGTTCCCGTTTCTTGATTGTTCGAAGCACCGGACGCACCATCCGCTCCCGCATCTCGGGTAGCCGAAGCCCCCGAAGTACCGTCCGCTCCCGCATTTTGAGTATTCGAAGCACCCGAAACGGTGTTCACGGCAGCTTCGACGCCTGCCTTTTCGCAATAGGCCTTATAAGCCCGACTCACGGCATCGACATAAGCCCGCGACGAAATCGTCGCCGCCGTCAGGGCATCCACGTCGCCGCCGTCCTTCTTCACGCCCAATTTCATTTGGGCCGGATTCCGGCCGACAAAACTCTTTTCCAGCGGATTGCCCGCATCGACCATCTTGGTACCCAGCCCCGGAGTTTCCGCCTGTTCGAGCACCCGGATATTGAGGATCTGACCATCGGGGGCAAAACCGACCATCAGCCGGATCACCCCACTGAACCCGTTTTTAGTCATCGATTCTACGGCATAACCCACCACACGGCCTTTCTCGGAAGCCGTATGGACCGTCACCGGCAAGTTCTCGATCGTATCGCGCAACACTTCCGTTTCGTCGAACTCGGGCAGCACCTGTTTGAGCGCCTCGCGGGTCGCCTTGACCCGTGCCTCGGCAATCGGCTCCTCGGTAATCATATGGACCGCTCCCACGCCTGCGGAAGCGAGCAGTGTGATCACGAACAGCACCATAACCATATTGAATAATGTACTCTTCATCCTCCGCTCCTCCTATTTTAACCCGAAACGCCGGGGTTTGACATATTTGTTGATCAGGGGCACGACCGAATTCATGATCAGGATCGCAAATGACATACCCTCGGGATAGGCGCCCCACAAACGGATCAGTACCGTAATGATGCCGATGCCAACTCCGTAAATCAGCATACCGGTATGCGTCATCGGCGAAGTCGAATAGTCGGTAGCCATGTAAACGGCACCCAGAATGGCTCCGCCTGCAAGCAGATGGAACAGCGGGAACTCCCACAACGCTTCACCGTGCATACCCTGTCCGAGGCCGACCAGAAAGACGAACACGGCCATCGTTCCCAGGACCGCCACCGGAATATGCCACGTAATGACTTTTCTCCACAGCAGATAGACGGCTCCCACCAGCAACAGCAGGGCCGAGACCTCACCCAGCGAACCGGGGATCGAACCGAAAAGGACATCCTGATAATTGACCGACGTATGCGACACCAGCTCCGCTTTGACGGCTGCCAGCGGCGTCGCTCCCGAAAAAGCGTCGGCCAACTGTCCGACCGGACGGGGAAAAGTCGTCATCTGCACCGGGTAGGCGAACAACAGGAACACACGACCCACCAACGCCGGATTGAACGGATTCTTGCCCAGCCCCCCGAAAGTCATCTTGGCAATGGCGATCGACACGAAAGCGCCGATCACGACGATCCACCAGGGCAGCGACGCCGGCAGGTTGAAAGCCAGCAGGACGCCGGTCACCACGGCCGACAGGTCGCTCACCGTACAAGGCCCCTTAAGCAGAAATTTCTGAATCAGGTATTCGAACAGCACGCAACTGGCCACCGAAATACAGGTCACCGCCAGGGCGCTCCAGCCGAACGCCACCACCGAAAACACCAGCGCGGGCGTCAGCGCCAGCAGAACGTCCCGCATGATCTTTTGCGTCGATTCCGAACCATGCACGTGCGGAGCGGGTGCTACGATCAATTTATTTGCCATACGCTATCTCTTTTTTCTTATTTCTTGGTTGCATGGGCGGCGGCGCGGGCACGGATCAACGCCCCGACCTCCTGTTTTCCCATTCGGATAAAGTCCAGCAGCGGAATATCCGCCGGACAGGTAAACTGACAGCAGCCGCACTCGATGCAGTTGGTCACCCACTCCGCTTCGAGCCGCTCCCACAGCTTGCGGCGCGAGAGTTTGGCCATCAGATAAGGCTCCAATCCCATCGGGCAGGCCGACACGCATTTGGCGCATTTGATACAGGAGCTCTCCCGACCACGCAGGGCTGCCGCCCCCCCGAGCACCGTAATACCCGAACAGCCTTTGACCACCGGTGAGGCGAGGTTGCTCATCGCCCGTCCCATCATCGGCCCGCCGTTGAGCACTTTCACATCCCCGGCCGGCACGCCTCCCGCAGCCTCCAACAGGACAGCCACCGGCGTTCCGAAACGGACGAGCAGATTTTTCGGAGCCTCCATCTGGCGGCCCGTAACAGTCACCACCCGCTCGATCAAAGGTTTGTTCTTCTGCACCGCATCGTACACGGCCACCGTCGTCGAAACATTGCAGACGACGGCCCCCACGTCGATCGGCAGTCCCGGCGGCGGCGGAACCTCCCGACCCGTAACGGCCGCGATCAACTGTTTTTCGCCCCCCTGCGGATAACGGACCCGAAGCGGAACGACCCGGATTCCGGGGTACGACGGAGCCAGCCGGCTCAATCGGGCGATCGCATCCGGTTTGTTGTTCTCGATTCCGATCGAAGCGCCGCTCACGCCGAGCGCCCGCATCAGGATCGTGACGCCCACGAGCAGCTCTTCACTCCGTTCGAGCATCACCCGATGGTCGGACGTCAGGTAAGGTTCGCACTCGACACCATTGATAATCAAGTGCTCGACCTTTTTCCCGGCAGGCACCGTCAGTTTGACCTGCGTGGGGAACGCCGCACCGCCCATACCGACGATACCCGCCTCCTTGATCCTGGCAAGAATCTCCGGAGCCGAAAGCGTACATTCGCGCACGAGCTCCTTCGAAGTGTCGATCCCTTCGGCCCATTCATCCCCCTCGCGACGGATCGTAATCATCATCTGGCGGATTCCCTGCCCGTTGGGCAGCATATCCACCCCCGTCACGGTGCCCGACACGGGCGCATGGATATTGGCCGACACGAAACCGGCGGCTTCGGCGATCAACTCTCCCACCTTCACCTTGTCGCCCTTGGCCACCTTCGCAACCGCCGGCGCACCGATATGCTGCGACAAAGGAACATTCACCACATCGGGCAACGCCAGTACCTCGACGGCCTCCGCCCGACTCAACTTGTTATCCGACGGATGTACTCCGCCTCTCGGAAATGTCTTCATAGCGTTTGTTTTCGGTTTTATCGTTCGGATCAGGATTCGGTTTTTTCAGTCTTCTTCTCCTCCGAAGCCGGCTTCTCTCCCGCTGCCGACGTTTGCTTCGATGCAGGAGCGGCTTTAGGCTCCTTGGGCAGCGGCTCCATACCGACCAGACGGATGGCACCGGTGGGGCATTCGTTCACGCACTTGCGGCAGAGCTTGCATTTCCAGGAGTCGATGAAAGCCAGGTTGTTCTGGATCGTAATGGCTCCGAACGGACACACTTTCTCACACTTTCCGCAGCCGATACAGCCGGCTTTGCAGGCTTTCATCACCACCGCCCCTTTGTCTTTCGACACGCACGCGACGTAAACCGCCCGCTGCTTGGGCCACTTCTTCCGCAACTCGATAATCGACTTGGGACAAGCCTTGACACACGCGCCGCAGGCCGTACATTTGTCGAAATCGACCTCTGGAAGCCTCGTTTCGGGATTTATCGCTATGGCATCGAAGTTACAAACCGTCACACAATCCCCGTATCCCAGGCAGCCGTACGTACACCCCGTTTCTCCGCCATAAAGCGAAGCAGCCACCGCGCAGGACGTAACACCGTCGTACGCATTGATCCGGGGACGTTTCTCGCAACTGCCGCCGCAGCGGACGGTAGCCACCTGGGGCTCCTTCTCCGGAGCAGCCTTGCCCAGGTAGGCAGCGACGGTCTTCATCACTTCGGCCCCGCCCACCGGGCAGAAGAGCGAAGAGATGTCGGTCCGCTTCACCAACGCATCGGACAAACCGCGACATCCGGCGAATCCGCAGCCGCCGCAGTTCGCACCGGGCAGCATCTTTTCGACCTCGTCGATCCGGGGATCTTCCTCGACCTTGAACTTTTGTGCCACGAAATAGAGGATCAGCGCGGCAAGGATTCCCAACACGCAAAGTGTAAGCACTGTGTAAAGTAATACCTCCATATTATTCGGATATTGTGAAATGAATCGCATTATCGATCTTCCGGCGCAGAAGCCAGAGAATCCCATAGTACAGGACGACAGATCCCAATCCTGCAAGTACCGCCGCCCCATCGCCCGCGCCGAGCAGATAGCATACTGCCACCACGCCGATCAGGACGACGAAAGGCACGACATAAGCCAACAAAACCGCGACCGCTCCCGTTCGTCGGGTTATAGCGACCGTCACCCTGTCGCCGGGACGATACGTCGCCGCAGCCGGAGTACGTATCTCCACGATTTTCTGCCCGGTCTCACCCAAACCGCAGGCTTCGCGGGCCTTGCAGCCCCCGCAGGCGCCATGAGCCGTAATTTCCACACAAACCCTCTCCGCATCGACGCGCTTCACCACCCCGCTATGTTCGATACGGTCCATCGGGTCACTTTACATATTTATGGGTCAATGGCATACGGTACTCATGCCCGAACGAGGAGGACGAGAGTCGAAGCACCGGCGGATACTGAAAACGCTTCTTTTCGTTACGCATGACCATCGCATAGATTTTCTGTACCTCGTCGCTGTCGAATCCGGCATTGATGATCTCTTCACGCGACTGTCCGTCTTCGATCAGACGGTACAGGATGGCATCCACCACCTCGTAAGAGGGCAGCATGTCGCTGTCCTTCTGGTTGGGCCGAAGCTCCGAAGAAGGCTCTTTGGTCAGGATGTTTTCAGGAATGGGTGCACCGAATTTCCGGTTGATATAGCGGGCCAAGTCGTACATCTCGGTCTTATACAGATCGCCCGTCACGCTGAAAGCGCCGCCGGTATCGCCGTAGAGCGTACAGATACCGAGCGCATTCTCGCTCTTGTTGGAACAGTTGAGCAGGACATAGCCGTTCTTGTTCTGCAGGGCCATAAGCATCAACGTGCGGATGCGGGACTGGATATTCTCCTCCGTCGCATCGAAATCCGTACCGCCGATCACCGGGATCAACGTATCGACGATACTGCGGTAAGCCTCCGTGATCGGCACGACATGGAACTCGATACCGAGGTTTTCGGCCAGTTGCTTGGCATCCTCGACCGATCCTTCCGACGAAAACTGTGAGGGCATCATCAATCCCCGCACGTTCTCCGCCCCCAGCGCTGCAACCGCCAGACAAGCGACCACGGCGGAGTCGATACCGCCCGAAACGCCGACACAGGCCTTTTTATACCCGTTTTTAACGAAGAAATCCCGCAGACCGCAACAAGCCGCCTCGTAAATGAAGCGGGTACGGTCGTTCACCGACACAGGGACGGACTCGACGCTGCAAGCGGGATTTTCGGTATCGAACACCTGAAAGTCCTCTTCGAAACTTTTCAGCAGCCGCACCAGCTTGCCCCAGTTGTCCATCACGCCCGACATCCCGTCGTAAACCAGCTCCGTAGCACCGCCGACCTGATTGACCATCACCACATTCTTTCCCTTGACGTAGGCGATATTCCGGATTACGTCGTACCGACGACTCAAGTCGCCCTTGCGGTAGCGGCGGGCATGGATATTGATGACGGTTTCGACCGACTTGTCGAAATCCGGGGTATGAAAAAGATCGTCGCCTACGACCAGCGCACAGCGGCAACCCCGTATCGTAACGTATTCGCAACCTTTCGAAGGGGTCAGAAATCCCAATTCGCGGCGCACGGTGATATTCTGTTTTCCCACATAGCGGACGACTCTTCCTTGTTGAATCAACGCTGCGGCACTGATCGTCCCCTCCTTGGTGAGAATCGGAAGCCCCACGATCGCATCCACCGTATCGCATTCGGCAGCAATCCGCATCAACGCATCTTCGCACTGTTCCAAAAAAGGATTTTTCCGCAGCAAATCGAACGAAGGAGCACCGCTGATCGCCTGCTCGGCAAAAACGACGAGGTCCGCGCCTTCGGCTTTCGCACGACGTACGGATTCGATGATCTTGTTTGTATTTCCTGCGACGTCGCCGACCGTATAATTCAATTGAGCCAGAGCTATCTTCATCTATCGGGTATTTCAAAAAGTTACATCATCGCAAAATTAATTATTATTTGGAAAAAACAACGATTTCGCGGCAAAAGTTTCATCCGAACGCAACGATCGTATCGAAAAAAAGCAATCGGGGTTTCGAAATCCTCATTCGGAAAAGAGGCCGTCCCCGTTTCGACTCAACGAATACAGCCCGACCTTCCGTGGGAAGGTCGGGCTACAAATCGTTCAACCCCAAACGCTTGCTATTGCTGCTCTTCGGGATCGGCCACCAGAATACGACCGCAGTATTCGCAAATGATGATCTTCTTGCCCTGACGGATCTCCATCTGGCGCTGCGGCGGGATCCGGTTGAAGCATCCGCCGCACGCATCGCGTCGTACCGTCACCACTGCGAGTCCGTTGCGTACGTTGCGACGGATTCGCTGATAGGCCTCCAGCAGCCGTTCGTCGATCTTGGCCTGCGCTTTGGCCGCCTGGTCCGTAAATTCCGCCACCTGCGAAGCCGTCTCGGCCTCGATACTTTGCAACTCGGCCTGTTTGGCTTCGAGATCCTTCCGGCGTTCCGCCATCAGGGCCTCGGTCTCTTCGACCTGCGCCTTTTTGACCTTGATTCCGGCAGCATACTCTTTCAGACGCTTTTCGGCCAGTTCGATTTCCAACTCCTGATACTCGATCTCCTTGGTAATGGCATCGAACTCGCGGTTATTCCGGACGTTGTTCTGCTGCTCCTTGTAATTGCCGATGAGTATCTTGGCCTGATCCACCTCGCGCTTGCGCTGCTTGGAGAGGGCGTTGAGCTCCTCGATTTCGGCATTGATATTCTCGACACGCGCCTTCAAACCGGCCAATTCGTCGTCGAGATCCTGCACCTCGAGCGGCAGCTCACCCTTCACCTTGTTGATCGAATCGATCTGGCTGTCGATCTTCTGGAGATCGTAGAGGGCCAGGATTTTCTCCTGCATCGAATAATCAACTTCAGCTGTCTTTTTCTGTGTTGCCATATCGTGTTTTTATTGTTTAGACGGAACTATGTAACCGATCGGATTACGTGAATTTACACTCTTGCGAACCGCAAAGGTAAATAAATTTTTCGATAAAATATCAAATAAAATATCGATTGCGCAATATTCGCTCTCGAAATGGCCGATATCGGCCACCACGAAGGCTCCGTCGGGGGTCATGAAATCATTGTATTTAAGGTCCGAAGTGACATACACATCGGCCTGCGCACGACGCGCTTCGCCGAGCAGCGAGGCTCCTGCCCCGGTACATACGGCCACCCGCCGCACCTGCTCCCTGACCAGCTCGGAATGGCGGATCACCTGTACCGACAGACGCTCCTGGATACGGTGCATAAAATCCCGCACCGACATGGACTGCGGCAGTTCGCCCACCACCCCGAAGCCGACCCGCCCGTCCGCAGGATCGGTCGGCTGCAGCACCCGCAACTCTTCCACGCCGAGCATCTCCGCCAGCCGCCAGCTCATGCCGCCCGGCGCACTGTCCAGGTTGGTATGACAGGCGTAGAGCGCTATTCCCCGGCGGATCGCCCGCTCGACGCACCGCTCCACATAAGAGGCCGAATTGAACCGCTTGAGGGCATGGAAAACGATCGGATGGTGCGTGATTATCAGATCGCACCCCGTCTGTTCCGCCTCATCCAGCACCTCTTCGGTCACATCGACGGCCAGCAGCGCCTTATGCACTTCGTCCTCGGGCCGTCCCACGATGAGACCGGCATTGTCATACGACTCCTGCAAACGGAGCGGAGCATATCGTTCGATCACTTCGGCAATATCCTTGATTTTCATGATCCTACTACATTATTTGAAAAGGCAATTATATTTTCAATGTACCATATTCGACGGCCGCTTGTTCGCGGCCTGTGGTCCCGTTTATAACGCTGCCCATCCCCGAAATCCCCACCTCGAAGGGACTTGCGGCGCTACGCGCCCCAAAAGATATACCGAAGTATCGGGTTCGTTCGCATACCCGGTGGGGTCGGTCACCGTAGCGGTCCGCAACGCCCTCCGAATCGGAGGCGAAGGCAAAATGTACCCGCCTGCCGTATTTCAAAACGTCCGTCTAAAACAACGACTGTTCGTAGAAAGCGAACAGTTCCTTGCTCTCCGCCTCCTCTTTCTCCTTCTTGCGCCGGGGCTGACGCGCAGCCGAGCGTTTCGGAGCCGGCTTTTCGCTCCGGGGACCTGGTTCGATCACCTGCACGGGTCCTTTAGTCTCCGCTCCCTCCCCTCCTGCATCGTCCGCCGACTCCTGCGCGGCAGGCTTCTTCTGGGTACGAACCGGAAGCGCCGGTACTTCGGCCGCCTCTCCAGCCCCGTTTTCCGCGACAACCGCCCGGTCCTCCGCACTCTCCTTGAGTTCGGCCCGCACCTCTTCGAGCAGGGCCCGGACACGCTGAAGACGTTCGAGCAGCTCCGCATCGCGCGAAATGGTTCCTTTATTCTGTTTCAGACAACGGGCGGCACCGTCGAGGGTCATGCCCCGCTCCTTGACCAGATGATAGATCAATTTCAGGTTTTCGACATCGGCCGGAGAAAAGAGGCGATTGCCCTTCTTGTTCTTCTGCGGGCGCAGGATATCGAATTTCGTCTCCCAAAAACGGATCAGCGAAGCATTGACGTCGAACATCTCCGCTACCTCGCCCATCGAATAGAATAGTTTCTTGGCCATAACATGTACAATTACAGGTTGAATATCCGCAACGAGTTGGGATACATATTGTTTACCCGGTTCTGAATCCGCTTGGCGAAACCCAGGGCCGCTCCCCCGTGCGTCACCAGATTCATCCCCTCGGCGAAAGCCGCAGCCGCAGCCTCCTGCTTGCGCAGAAACCGCAGCGCCTCCTCTTCGGACAACTCGGCAACAGGCACCGCTCTGCGGTTCAATCCGCAAAACATCGCCAGCGCATGATCGGGCTTGAGCCGCTCCTTGAAGATCTGCCCCATCGCAACACCCGAGGCGATCACGCGCAGCGATTCGGCCAGCATTTTCACCGCCTCGTACTGCGATTCGTAATACGCATAATAGACATCCGCCACCGCCGCAAAGCGCATCCGCCCGGGTTCGGCGATCCAACGGGCCAGTTCCGCACACTCCCTGCGTCCGGCGGGCGTGAAAATCGTTCGGCGGGACTTGGGCACACGGACACGGCTTCCGCCATCGGGCACCTTACGGGCCACTGCCGCAAAAAACCCCTCGCCCCGGGTCCGGTGCGGATAGAAACGGAACGTCCGGAAAGGACCGACCCGACCGCAAACCACACCCCACTCCGGCGGGCAATCGAAAGCGGTCGATTCGACGATCTCTTCACCCGCTTCGGCCAGCAATCCCTCCAGCGATCCTTCGTTTTCCAGTCGGTTGAACGTGCAGGTGCTGTATATCAGCAATCCGCCGGGACGCAGCGTCTTCCACGCTTCGCGCAGAATCTCCGCCTGCCGGACGGCACATATTTTCACATTGTTCTCGCTCCACTCGTCCCGTGCCTCGGGTGTCTTGCGGAACATTCCCTCGCCGGAACAGGGGGCATCCACCGCCACGATGTCGAACCATCCTTCGAGCACCGCGATCTGTGCCGGCTCGTTCACCGTCACCGCCACGTTTCCCAGCCCCCACTTGCGGACGTTATCCGCCAGAACAGCCGCCCGCTGGCGATTGACTTCATTCGCCACTACCAGCCCGTCGCTGCCTGCGAGCGACGCATAGAGCGTCGTCTTTCCCCCCGGCGCGGCGCAAAGGTCCAGAATCCGTTTTCCGGCGACCTCCTCCCCGGCCAGCACGTGAGCCAGGAACTGCGACGAAGCCTCCTGCACGTAATAAGCCCCGGCATGGAAAGCCGGATCGAGCGTAAACGAAGGCCGCTCCGTCAGGTAACGTCCTGCCGGCGACCAGGGAACCGCCTCGGCTCCGCTCCAGCGGCAGGGACGCTGCGGATGCAGGCGGACGGACGTCGGCGCCGGGCCTTCGAGCGCCTCACACAGCGCACGCCCCTCCTCCGGTCCCAGCTCGGCCATAACCCGCCGCGTGAAAGATTCCGGCAACATCGAGACTATTTTTTAGCGGTTTCGAGCTCCTCCCGCTTCCGGTCGAGACGAGCGCAGATCTTCTCCATCACCGCAGCATCCGCGACGAAATCCTCACGATCCTTATCGATCACGAGCACTTCGCCCCGGTAGATATGTTCGATCCAGTCGTCGTAACGGTAGTTGAGCCGCCGCAGGTACTGTTCGTCGATGTTCATTTCGTAGGCGCGACCCCGGCGGCGGATCTGCGAAATGAGCGTCGGCACGCTGGCCTTGAGGTAAATCAACAGATCCGGCCGGGGCACCAGGTTGGTAATCAACCCGAAGATACTCATATAAGTATCGAAGTCCCGACCCGACATCAGCCCCATGCGATGCAGGTTGTCGGCGAAAATATAGGCATCCTCGTACACCGTCCGATCCTGAAAAATATCGACCGGACCGCTGCGCAGAATATCCATCGTCTGCTGAATGCGGCTGCCCAGAAAATACATTTGCAGATTGAACGACCAACGATTCATATCGTTGTAGAAATCCCCGATGTAGGGATTGTCGCTCTGCTCGTAATAGGCCTTGGCGCCGTAGCGCTCGGTCAGCATCTCGGTCAGCGTGGTTTTGCCGCTGCCGATATTTCCGGCTATCGCAATGTACATAAATCGGATGTTTTGACGACGTCACGCACTTCACGCCGCACTGCGGGGCCCCTTCCCGGTCCCGCCGCCCGGCAAGTCCACCGTCTGCGGCGGCACGGCAGAAAACCGCCTCCCGCCGCAATCCCCGGCCCCCGGCAAAGCGACGCGTGTCGTCGCGTTATTTATTGTTCAATCTTCAGTAACTGTTCCACAACCGTACGGTCGTTGCGCATACGGGGCAGCTTGTTCTTGCCCGTCTTCTGCAACCAGCGCAGCGTCGTTCCCGGCGGCACGGCATGGATGCGGGGCGGATCGAGCGCCGTCTGCCGCTTGGCGTCGTAATCCGAATTGACGCTGCGAAGCTCCCGGTCCAGCACTTCGGCAAAATGCTCCGGCGTATCGGGCCGCTCCGAAAACTCCAGCACCCATTCGTGCGCTCCCCGGGTATTCAGCCCCATGAAACAGGGCGCCACGGAGTACTCTTCGACCACCGCACCGGTTTGCTCGCAGGCCGCCGCGAGCGCCCGCTCGGCGTTATCCACGATCAGCTCCTCGCCGAAGACGTTGATGAACTGACGCGTGCGACCCGCGAAACGGATGCGGTAGGGATTCGTCGAGGTGAATTCCACCGTATCGCCTATCTCATAGCGCCACAATCCGTTGATCGAGGTCACGATCATCGCATAAACCTCTCCGACCCGAACGCCTTCGAGCGGCACGATCTGCTCGCCGCTGCGAAATTCGTAATAAGTCCCGTAATCGAGCATCAGCAGCATATCGTCCCGCGTCAGATCGTCAGCCAGCGCGAAAAACCCCTCCGAAGCGTTGTAAGTTTCCAGATAGGTCATCCCCTCCGACGGGATCAGCTTGGCGAACGACTTGCGGTAGGGCGTAAACGCCACGCCCCCGTGCGCAAAAAATTCCAGATCGGGCCACACTTCGAGCAGGTTGCTCTTGCCCGTATATTCCAACACCCGGCGCATCAGCACCAGGTTCCACGAAGGCACGCCGGCAAAGGCCGTGATCTTCTCTCGGGTACACTCCCGGCAGATCCCCTCTATCTTCCGGTCGAAATCCGGAATCAGAGCCGTCTCCATCTTCGGCGCCCGGAACCAACCGCTCCAGAACGGAGTCTGGCTGATCAGCACAGCCGACAGATCCCCGATGAGAGCTCCGTTCTCCCGGACATACGAACCGCCGAGCGTCAGCGTCTTGCCGTCGAAGATCTTCGTCTGCGGCTTGGCCGAAGCATACACCGCCGCCACGTCCCGCATACCGAGCGTATGGTTCCACCACACGGACTCCCGCGTGACGGGAATGAATTTGCTGCGGTCGGACGTAGTTCCCGACGAACGGGCGAAAAGCGTCACCCGCCCCGGGGCAGCGACATTCTTCTCTCCGGCCAGCATCCGCTCGATATAAGGCTTGAAACTCTCGTAGTCCTGCACTCCGACCCGTGCGGCGAACGCCTCGGGCGTAAGATGCTTGGCAACACCGTGCCGACGACCGAACTCCGTATCGGCCCCCCGCGCAATGAGCTGTCGGAACATCTCGGCCTGCACTTGGTCCGGATGTCGCCGAAAACGATCTATCGCCTTCATCCGGCGGGCGAAATAGGTACGTAACAAACTGTTCCGAATCGACATCCTGCGCTGCTCCTCCTTATCGTTAATTAAAGAAATATCCTATTTTGGAGATCGACGCCGGCATGGCGAAAACCACCACGCGGTCGTAGGCGCTCAACTCCATGTTTCCCACGGCGATGAAAACCTTGTCGCCGCGCACCACGCCGCCGATAATCGTATCCTGCGGCAGCTTCAACTCCTTGATCGGAGCCTTCGTCGCCGGGGCGTTGGGCTTGACGATGAACTCCAGCACCTCGGCCTCGCTGCCCGTCAGACACTTGATCGCCTGCACGTCGGTTGACATCGTGAAGCGGAAGATGTTCGACGCCGTAACCAGTTTCTTGTTGATGATCGTATCGATACCGATACTCTCGGCCAGATTGATATAATCGAGGTTCTCGATCTCGGCGATCACCTTCTTGACGCCCATGCGTTTGGCGAGCATCGCCGCCAGAATATTGGTTTCGCTGCGCCCCGTCACCGCGATAAAAGCGTCCATATTGGCCAGCCCCTCCTCGAGCATCGCTTCGATATGGCGGCCATCTTCATTGATAATCAACGTCTTGTCCAACAATTCGGCCAACCGATAGGCCTTCTCGGCATTGTAGTCGATCAACTTGATATTGACCTCGTCCTGCAATTCGGTCGCAATGCGTATGCCGATGCGCGAACCGCCGAGGATCATCATGTTGTTGATCTCCACGTTGGAATGCCCCGAGAACTCCATCACCTCCTTCACGGCATCCTGCCGGGCGATGACATACACCATGTCGCCCTCCATAAATATTTCATCCTGCCGGGCGATGATGGTCTGACCGCCGCGAGCGATCGCCACCGTCCGATAGCTGAGCTGCGCCGCATCGTCCTTGAAACCCGAAAGTTCGCGTCCGATGAGGGACGAGGTCGGATCAAGACGGAAAACCACGAGCGAAAGCCGTCCGCTCGAGAAATCGACGTACTCCGTCGTCGAAGTGTGCCCCAACAGATTGATCACCTCCTGAGCCGCCACCTTTTCCGGATAGAACAGGTAGTCGATACCCATGTTGATAAAAATCTCCTTGTTATTGGGCTCCAGGTATTCGTTGTTGTCGATCCGGGCGATGGATTTCTTGGCCCCGAGCTGCTTGGCCAGCACCGCTGCCACCACGTTGTCGTTCTCGACATGATTGACGGCGATGAACAGGTCGCACTTTCGCACCGAAGCCTTCCGCAACACGGCAAAGGTCGTGGAGTCGCCCTCGACCGTCAGCACGTCGGCCAGGCTGGCCACGTCGGCCAGCAGTTTCGGATCGCTGTCTATGACCGTGATGTCGTGCCCGTTGCCGCTGAGCATTTTCGCCAGATGGCTTCCCATTTCGCCCGCACCCGCAATAACGATTTTCATACCGGATTTACTCTGTCAGCATACGCCCGGATCATTCCGGGCAGCATTTTTGCAATTAATAACACAAATGTATAAATTTGCATCGGAACACCCAAATTTCCACTATTAAATTTCAGTTACCATGCCAACCTGGTTAATCATAATTCTTTTGGCGATTCTGGCCGTCGGACTTTTCGTCCTGGCCATGTCGCTCACCCTGATTTTCAAGGGACACCACATCGACTCCGAAATTTCCACCAACGAAAACATGCGCAAACTGGGTATCAAATGCGCCGTTCAGGAGACCCGCGAACAGATGACGGGACTCGAAGATTGCGCATCGGAGCCCGGATGCTCGGGCAACTGCGCCGCCTGCACCCCCGAAGCGGCAGCCGCAGTACACGGCTCCGCAAAAAAATAATCGGCGACAAATTCTCCGCAAACCGAAAACACGGGCAATCTGAATTCAGATTACCCGTGTTTCTATTTTCTCGGTTTCAACCCCACGATGCCGAGAGGCGGTCAGTCCGCCGCAGAACACTCCCCGACCATCATCTCCGCCTCCGACCTGCAACCCGGCATTTTACGGGCGCGACAGAAAAACCAAGAATTAACCAGATCCGTCTTGTTGTAACGCAACGGACGATAATCCGGCAGCGAAAGCGTTTCGCCCCCCGCTTCGGAGAGAATCAACTCCCCCGCCGCAGTATCCCATTCATACGTGGAAGTAGTCCGAAAATAGTAATCCACCGCGCCTTCCGCCAGCAAACAAAACTTATAGGAGCTGCCCTGCTCCACGACCTCCAGATCGGGATGGCTCTTTCGCAATTCCTCGATATACTCCGCGAGTTCGGGCGACTTGTGCGACCGGGACACGGCGACCCGGGGATGTTCATGCCGCGCCGACTCTACAGGCAGGCGCCGCATACTTTCGACGATCTGCCCGTACGAGTATTCCGCGTCGGAATCGGCCGCCACCCCCTCTTTCAGGAAAGCACCGCCCCCGCGCCACGCGAGATACATCTTGCCCAAATAGGGAACATACACCACCGACGCCACGCTCCGGTTATTCTCCATCAGGGCGATATTGACCGTAAACTCGTTGTTTCCCTTGATAAACTCCACCGTTCCGTCCAGCGGGTCCACCAACCAGAACAGCTCCCAGTTGCAGCGCTCTTCGTACCGCATCTCACGCCCCTCTTCGCTCAGAATCGGAATACGGGTAGGTCCCAGATAGGTCTTGATCGTTTCGTGCGCCCGGCGGTCCGCGACGGTAATCGGAGTCTTGTCGCTCTTAATGCTGATGTCGTAATCCTCCTTGTTTTTGTAAACCTGCATAATGGCCGCACCGGCCCGCACCGCCGCATTGAAAAGGTTGGGCAAAAGGTATGATTTGAGCTCGTTGTCAAGCATAATGATATTTTTGATCGGTAAGACAGGATAAAGGTACTATATAATTCCCGGATCCGTAAAATTTCCGGCAATAAAAACCCGGCAGCCGTTACACGGCCCCGAGCGCAGCATTCCGCTTCCCGGCGGGAAAAGGTGCCGAAACAGCCCCGAGCCACAGAAACAGTCCCCAAAGCAACAGAATATCGAGCAGCAACAAAGTCATCGGCAGCCACCCGAACGACCACGCCGCAATCGCACATCCGGCCAAAAGCGCCATTCCGGTCAAAGTCAAAATCCAGACATAGCGGGACGGGCGCAACTCATAAAACAACGGTTCGTACAACGTGATCCTCTCCTTGCGGGACAATTCATACCCGTCGGCCCGGTCGAAACGACCCAACCGGCCGACATACTCCCGGGCATAAAGTCGCAGCGAAGGTCCTACGGCAGTCCGCACGAACGATATAGAGTGGATCGGATGAACCGCCAACTCCATCGCCAGAAGGTCGATCGCACCCCGTTTGAGGCGCAGGTTGCGGCCGATCGGCAAAATATAATCGTACGACGCGGCTCGCACGGCCGCATCCGACGAAACGGCGGAAAACGCCTCCATCTGATCGAGCAGCGTCAGACGATTGACACCCCGCGTCTGAGAGCGGTAGAATCCCCGTACACCCAACTGAGAACAGGCTTCGAACGGATGATAATCCACCCGCATCATCCGGTAATGCCGGAGCATCTCATGAAACAACTCCGGTTTCAGACGGGCGTCCATCACCACCAGCAATTCGTAACTGGCATACTCCACATCGAGCAGGTCGGCCACCTGGGAAACGGAATCTATGTCGTGGCAAATCGCCGAAATTCCGATAAAATCGGGCGAATCGGAAACCACGCCGAACATACGGGACAGCAAACGACGCTTGTTACGCGCCCTCAACACTTGAACTACCAGCCACCAGACACGCACCACGACGGCAACCGTCACGCAAATCGTACCTAACTCAATGAACCACATACTATCCGACATTCAATTTATACGAATCGACCAACGACACATAATATCGCTTCTCCTCTTCAGGAATGAATACCTGCAAAGCGTTCGCGGAGTATCCCTGCCGGGCAATATAACACAGCAGTACCCTGCGCTGAACGGGATTCATTCCGCCCACGAATTTTTCCACTTCGGGACGCGTAATCACACTGTGCAGCGTACAAAGAACGTACATCGCACCGACGGACTCCTCGGACCGGTTTTCGGCAACGATCCGCAGCAGGATCTCCTCCGCATCTTCGATTCCGAAACGCCAAACGACACTGAGTCCCAGCATCCGCAGATTCCGGTTCGGCGACAGGATCAACGGTTCGTAATCGACAGGCTGCACATTCTGGCGCAACATACGGAGCACCTCGGACAGTTCGAAATACGAAAGCCGATGGGAATAGGCGTCGATTTTCGAGGAAAGCGCCGACATATCGGCCATCATCTGCACGCTCAACGCACAGAAGCGGACATAACGGTTCCTGCTATGCGTATAACGTTCCACTGCCCGAACTGTTTTTTCATCGACGGGCATTCGGGAAAGCAGATGCAGGTAATAAGCCCTGCGGTAACCTCCATTGCGGCGAATACGACGCAGCAGGAAAACATCAAGCCTCTGACGCTCGACGATCCGACGCAACGGCGCCGGATCGAGCCCGTACGTAGAATCCACCAGGTCGGCAATATCCTCGGCGATAAGGCGCCTATCCCGCGAAGACATCGCCTCGGGACAGTGAGCGCACTCTTCGGTTCCGGAGAAGAGCATCCACAACACGCTGTTCAAATACTTTTCGCGGCGCTCGGCATCCCGCCTGAGGCAAAAACGACCTGCAAACCGTTGCACGCACCAGCTTCCGGCCAAAACAGCTCCTGAAACCAAAACGACCCCGATGCACCACCAAAACGTCATTTCCATTTTTCCCGATCGATTAGCTCGTTGATGACTTTCCGCCGCAACCGGTGCAGGCTCACCGGCAAGGTCATGTATTGGTTCACGCCCATCCGGTACATACTCCGTACCATCTGTTCGGATTGCGGCCACGAAATCACGAAGACCCGCGTACGCCGGGTTTTATCCGCCCGCAGCGTGTCCATCACTTCCTGCCGGCACATTTCGGCAGCAGTACCCATAACGATCACCAGGTCGAAAGGCGACTCCCGGTGAAGCACAAGCATCGCACTGACCGTATCCGCGCACTCCACACACGCATCCAGGTCATTCAAGGAAAAAGCCACGGCCTTGCGCAAGACGAAGTCCTCCGACACGATTAAGATACGATACATTTGATATACATACTGTTTACACGATCAAAGATACACCGAAAAACGTGCCAAAACAAATGTCTGCAAGAAAAAATTGCCTGCCCTTGTTTATTCAATAATTATCCTTATATTTGCACGTTGAAATTTATGTATAAACACATACAATTTAATCAATGTACGTTATAGTAGAGATTGCAGGTCAGCAATTCAAAGCTGAAAAAGGTCGGAAACTCTATGTCCACCGTCTTCCCGGCGAAGAAAATTCGTCGGTGAGTTTCGACAAGGTCCTGCTCGCAGACAACGACGGTCAGGTCAAGGTAGGTGCACCTGTAGTAGAAGGCGCCTCGGTGAAATGTAAGATTCTTAAGCACCTGAAGGACGATAAAGTCCTCGTGTTCAAGAAGAAACGCAGAACAGGCTATCAGAAGCAGAACGGACACCGTCAGTTCCTGAGCCAGATTCTCGTGGAAGAAATTGTCGCATAACCTTAAATTTAGAGAAACATGGCACACAAAAAAGGTGTAGGTAGTTCAAAGAACGGCCGCGAGTCGGAAAGCAAGCGACTCGGCATCAAACTTTTCGGTGGTCAGTTCGCTAAAGCTGGCAACATCATCGTTCGCCAGAGAGGTACTGTCCACAATCCGGGCGAGAACGTAGGTATCGGCAAGGATCACACGCTCTTCGCACTGGTTGACGGCACGGTTTCCTTCTGCAAAAAACGCGAAGGCAAATCGTATGTAAGCGTTACTCCGTTGAGCGAGTAAAAGAACCGCTATACAGATAAAAAATGCTGCGAATTTCGCAGCATTTTTTTATTACGATTAAGAAATTGATGCTTAATCAAAATTTAATATATAGGGCTAACATCACTATTTACATAAAACGTTCAATCCACCTATAATCATCCCCTTTGGTACTCCATTGAAATTTCCACATATCACCAGTGTCATCATTTACAAGATAATACTGATACATACTTGTTAATGGCTGAATTGAGAATATGCACCTTTCGTTATTTGCGACTAATTCATATTCATTGATAGGAATACAAAATAAATTATCTAAATCTTGTGTGCTATATTGGACTTGCCATAGTCGCCCATTATATGAGTCCAACAATATAAATGTCCACATATTTTGAGTAGCAAACATCTGAAATCTATTAGTCCAATCTGAATATTTTTCAGGATATGCAAGAGAAAACATATTGATAGGTGCAGCAAACATATAGTCTTCACCCTTGACACTAAATTGAACTTGCCAATTCTTACCTGTATATGTATCAAGCATTATGAAAGTCCACATATTCTGAGTTTCATAAAGGTGAAATCGTCCTTCTCTATCTCCTAAAACTTCTCTTGCACTACAAACTTCCCAAGACTGACCATCATCTTGAATTTGTTGAACTTCACCTGTCATCGTATTTAAACGAAGTTGATTATGGTAGTTCTGAGTCTTATACATCTTATACACTTGAGCATACGATGTGGCAGCGATAACCATAAAAGCAAGTAACACAAAAAGCTTTTTCATAATCTGTTATTTATTATTTGACAATTAACGGATTTTATTTCTCAGCTATAAAATTGAGCCTTTTATTGAATGTTAAATATCCTCTAAATCTTTTTGGATTTTGGTTTCTACATTTTGAGAATCACGATAACGAATTACTACCATTCCCTCATAAAAGCCAGAAGTCTTTTTTATTGACAATTCTATATCTCCACCTGTTATGTCCCATACACAGCCCCACACAACTGTTCCTTGATGAACTTCTGCCATTAAAGCGGCATTGGAGTCAGAGCGGGCAGGGTTCTTTTCTTTTGAGATTGTAGGGCTACCATATTTATGAGTGTATAGATCCTTATAATAGTCGTAGGTATTAACAAGGGTATTCCACTCACCACTGGGGTCAAAGAAAACAACTACCGCAAAGACATTCTTTCCATCGTCTGTAGCGGTTACGCCTATAGTCGCATTACGACCGGTAAAATCACCTATAAACAATGCAAGATTGTTTTCACTGCCAATAGATGTAAATCCTTTTGCTTTTAACTTTTGACAAAATTCACTCATACTTCCCTCAATGGGAATACCTTTAAAAGTAAGATGCTCCGAACTACTTTGAGCATATGATGTCAAAGCAATTACCATAAATGCGAACGATACAATAAGTTTCCTCATAATCTGTTGTATTATTATTTAACAATTAATTGTCTGATATTTTATCGTAATCTAACCAACAAAGAAGCGTGGGACAGAACTTATTATTTGCTTCTGAGGTCTTCGACTACCTGTACGTCAAATAAATGAGTAAAGCCCACGCTGGTGCGTGAGCGTTCACACTTTACTCTTGACGTACTTTTGAAATTGTCGAAGTTTCAGAAGCAAGAAATAAAGCTAACGCTTTTATATGTATGTACCGACACTTTTCGTGCGTGAACGGTACGGGAAATCAAAAAAGCTATTATCGTTATCTATTCATAGGCAAATGATATTAAAAATTTCAGATATACAAATATAAACAAAATTTCTTAAAAATAGCTTTAAGCCAAAAGCATAACACCACAATTTTCAGCAGATCAACCTCCGAACGATACAGATCATATTATCTGCAAAGAGAAGCAAAAGAGCTTAAACAAGTTTGGCTTATCTCTTACCCTTCATTATCTTTGTAGAAGATAGGATGCGCCTCGGAAAAACTATGGGCAAGTTCTCGATTTCTCGCGGTTTTCACTATATTTGTTCTATTAAGACTAATTACTATGGAATCACTCAAGGAACTCTATAAAATCGGTACCGGACCCTCGAGCAGTCATACGATGGGTCCCAAGAAGGCAGCCGAAGCATTCGTCAAACGGGCTTCCGATGCCGACCGGTACAAGGTAACGCTGTACGGATCGCTGGCAGCTACCGGCAAAGGGCACATGACCGACGTGGCGATCCTCTCCGTGCTGGAGCCCGTGGCTCCGACCGAAATCGTCTGGCGTCCCGACATCTCCCTGCCGTTCCACCCCAACGGCATGCGTTTCGAAGCCTTCAAAGCGGAAAAACCCGTGGACGAATGGGTGATTTACAGCGTCGGCGGGGGCGCTCTGGCCAACGAGGAAACCGCCAAGAATCCTCCTGCCAACATCTATCCCATGACCCATATTTCCGAGATTCTGGAGTGGTGCAACCGCGAGGGGCAAACCTTCTGGGAGTATGTCGAAGAGTGCGAAGGCCCCGGAATTTGGGATTATCTCGATGAGATCTGGACCGCCATGTGCGAAACCATCGTGCGGGGTCTGACTGCCGAAGGAGTCCTTCCGGGTGGACTCAAAGTTTCCCGCAAGGCCAGCACCTACCTGGTCAAGGCCGAGAGCTACACCGACTCGTTGCGCTCCCGCGCCAAGCTGTATGCCTACGCCCTCGCCACAGCCGAGGAAAACGCTTCGGGCGGCACCGTCGTCACGGCTCCGACCTGCGGATCGAGCGCCGTCATGCCTGCAGTACTCTATCATCTGGTGAACACGCGCAACTTTTCGCGTCTGCGCATCCTGCGTGCCCTGGCCACGGGCGGACTGTTCGGCAACGTCGCCAAAACCAACTCGTCGATCTCCGGCGCCGAAGTCGGCTGCCAGGGCGAAGTGGGCGTCGCCTGCGCCATGGCTGCCGCCGCAGCCTGCCAGCTTTTCGGCGGTACTCCCTCGCAGATCGAGTATGCGGCGGAAATGGGCCTCGAACACCACTTGGGACTTACGTGCGATCCGGTTTGCGGACTGGTGCAGATCCCCTGCATCGAGCGCAACGCCGTCGCCGCAGCCCGTGCGCTCGACGCCAACAGCTATGCCAACCTCTCGGACGGCCACCACATGATCAGCTACGACCGCGTGGTAGAGGTGATGAAGGAAACCGGCAAGGACATTCCGAGCCTCTACCGCGAAACCTCCGAAGGAGGGTTGGCCCGCAACTATACCCAAAAATAGAGCAGGTTACACACCCCTTTTATGAAACATTCGAAACTTTTCATTTTCGCCATTATGACGACACTTGCAGTTTCGGGATGCAAGCACCAGGCGGCAACGTATCCCACGGACACGCTGACCACGAAGAACGGGAGTCAGCTGACGATTACCTTTTTCAAACACGCATCGCTGGCCATCGAAACCGAAGGCCGCCATATTTACATCGATCCGATCAGCCAATACGCCGACTATGCGTCGCTGCCCAAGGCCGATCTGATCCTCATTACCCACTCGCACTACGACCATCTGGACAGCGCGGCCGTCGCCGCTCTCTCCACCGCAGCCACAACCGTCGTGTGCGACCGGACCAGCAGCGAAACGCTGGGAGGCAAATGCCTGACGATGAAGCCGGGCGATACGCTCGCCCCGCGCGACTACCTCTCGATCGAAGCTGTTCCGGCCTACAACACCTCCGAAGACCGTCTGCAATTCCACCCCCGCGAAAGAGAGGATTGCGGTTACGTCCTGACTATCGGAGGTACACGGATCTACATCGCCGGAGACGGGGAAAATACACCCGAAATGAAAGCCCTGCATGGCATCGACATCGCCTTTCTGCCCGTCAATCAACCCTACACGATGACGGTCGATCAAGCCGTGGATGCAGTCAAGGCGATCCGTCCCGCGATCTTCTACCCCTATCATTACGGCGAAGTCGAGGAGAAAACCGACATCGACCGACTGTCCCGGGAACTGACCGACGTAACGGAAATCCGCATCCGGCCGATGGAATAGCGTTTTTTTCCAACCCGATCGGTCTTCCCTTCACATAAAACGGAGGTCCGGCGACATATTTCGCAAAAAGCGGCAGAACACCCCAAACGATGTCCTGCCGCTTTTTACGCTTCGGTCGCTCCGCTGTGGGTCATCGACTTCCCGCTGTTCGAGTGGGACGACGAGACCCAGCGTTACTACGCCGTGCACCATCCGTTCACCTCGCCCAAGCTCGAAGACGTACAATACCTGGACAGCGACCCCGGTCGCGTGCGGGCCAACGCCTACGACTTCGTCTGTAACGGCACCGAGATCGGCGGCGGCTCGATCCGTATCCACGACTCGAAACTGCAGGCCAAGATGTTCGAGTTGCTGGGCTTCACGGCGGAACAAGCGCAGGAGCGTTTCGGCTTCCTGATGAACGCCTTCAAGTACGGCGCACCCCCTCACGGCGGTCTGGCCTTCGGTTTCGACCGGCTCTGCTCGCTCTTCGGCGGTTCGGAGTCGATCCGCGACTACATCGCCTTCCCGAAAAACAACAACGGCCGCGACATGATGCTCGACGCACCGGGCTATATCGACCAGGCGCAGCTCGACGAGTTACACATTCAATTGGTAAAACCGGAAGAATAAACCAAAACAAGATCTCGTATGGCCTCTGTAAGATCGCTTCGGCGGCTGCTCAGGTTCTGCATGATCCTTTTAGCATGCAGTTTGGCAATGCTCATCACCGTTTATACATGCGGTACTGCGGCCACGGGCGACAAAGTCCGCGCCTGGGTCACGGTGCTGCTGCTTCTGGCGCTGATGGGAAACAGCTATCGCTCGATGCGCCGCAAGGAGCGCGAACGGCAGGACAAACTGCGCAAATAGCTCCTTTAGCCAGACAGTTACACGGAATTCAAGGCTTCTCCGAAGAACAACGATGGCTGCAACATAATGCTCGATGCACCGGATTAGAGCGATCTTTCGCCGTTCGACAAACTGTACCGGAATTGAAAAACCGGAGATATTAAAGTTTCAAACATCGCAATATAAGAAAGAGTATCCTTCTGCACAGGATACTCTTTCTTCATACCAACTGAAATGATTACACCAGGGAAGCGATCGCACTCACCAAGATAATCAAAACGATCAACGCGATACACGATATGACAAGCCCGGCGATCGCCAAGCCGCGGGGAGTTCTGAAAATTCCCACGAATGAAAAAATCAAACCCAAGGCCCACAATACCCAGCCGAGCCCCGGAACCCAGCTGAAAATCAAACCCAACAAGGCCAGAATAAAACCGGCGGTTCCCAGTCCGTTCGTGCTTCTCCGCTCCTGCTGATTGATAATGATCGTCTGCCCTTCGACCTGATGTCTGCCGACTTCATTTCCATTCTGCTTCGTAATATTATCCATAAAATTTAAGATTGTATCGTCCGTACCCCGACGACTGGTAATAAAAAGAAAAGCGTGGAACTGCAATGCCACGTTCTAAGTCGGAGGTCGTAGGAATAACCTTTATTCAGAGATATGGTAATAGCAGCCCACGCTATATGCGTGAGAACCATTACGCCTTTCTCTCTGAATAGTCTTGAATTTCCTACGTTCCCGACTTTGAGATAAGCATAACGCTTCTTTATTTCTAATATGTCTTGGAAAGGGATGATACACCCGATCCAAGTGTAAAAATAATAAATATCTGCAAGAATCGCTTATCCAAAGAAAATTTTTTGCTTTGCGGGTAAAATTAGCAACTCTCCCCCTTCCCTTTACAGCAGAATTAGTCGATATACGGTCTGGCTCAATGGTTTGAATTGTTTTTTAAACTATTCTGCAATGAGCTTTCGACTAATAGCAAGCACTAACTATACCTCCTCTGTCAGTTGTCGTTCGCACATCCTCCAACATCATCCCCCATTTCATAAAAGAGAATAAATGTAAACTATACTTGCATTATTGTAAAATATACTTTACATTTGTCTTGTCAATAATAATCACCTAAAAATTAGGACGACTATGAAAACAACTCTTTTACTGCCCAACGGTTTTAAGAAAATCGGCTGGGCGATCTTCGTTCCCGCATTTCTGCTCGGCTGCTCGATCTGCTTCTTCGGCGAAAATTTCGACCGCTGGCTTTTCCGCGAAACGGTAATGAACAACATCGCCATCATCGGCACGGTCGTCGGCGCCCTTTTCATCGGCTTCTCGCGCGAAAAAATCGAAGACGAAATGATTCAGCACATCCGGCTCAACGCTCTGATGGCTGCCATGTGGATCAACTACCTGCTCCTGATCGTCGTGTCTCTGTCGATCTACAACATCAACTACCTTACGGTAATGGCCTGCGGCATGGCCACTCCGCTGGTCATCTTCCTGCTCGTCTATCACTTCAATCTTTACAGACTGAACCGCAACCTGCACCATGAAGAATAACATCCGTGTCCAACGGGCCGTCGTCCGCCTCACCCAGCAACAATTGGCCGAACAGGTCGGCGTCAGCCGCCAAACGATCAATGCCATCGAAAGCAGCAAGTTCATCCCCTCGACCCTGCTCGCACTCAAGATCGCACGTACCTTCCGGCAACCGGTCGAAGCGATCTTCCAACTCGAAGAGGAAGATTAGAACCGGTGCAACAAGCACGATAAAGGGCAGCCTCGATCGAGGCTGCCCTTTATACTACGGAATATTATTCGTTTAGTATTCGATCTTGCTCCGACGAACATACCCTTCATACCGCCACCGGGCATTCTGTTCGGCTGCCTGGAAAAGCGCTTCGGCATCCTCCGGAGAAACGGCCTTGAGCGACGTATAACGGACCTCCTTGAGCAGGAAATCGCGGAACTTCGCCCAGTCGGGTTCTTTCGAATCGAGTACGAACGGATTCTTGCCCTGCTCCTCCAACTGCGGATTATAATGCCACAGATGCCAGTAACCGCACTCTACTGCCTGCTTGCCGACCGTCTGTGTCCGGGTCATACCGCCCTTGATACCGTGATTGATACACGGCGCATAAGCGATTACGAGCGACGGACCGGGATAGGCTTCCGCCTCTTTGAGGACATTAAAAAGTTGGGCCTGCGAAGCACCGATCGACACTTGAGCCACATACACGTAGCCATACGTCATCGCAATCGCACCCAGATCCTTCTTGCGGATGCGCTTACCTGCCGACGCGAATTTGGCGACGGCACCCACCGGAGTCGCCTTGGACGACTGACCGCCCGTGTTGGAATAAACCTCCGTATCGAGCACCAGAACATTCACATCCAGCCCCGAAGCCAGCACGTGATCCAAACCGCCGAAACCGATGTCGTAAGCCCAACCGTCGCCGCCGATCACCCATTGCGACTGCTTCACCAGGAAATCCTTCAACTCCAGTATCTGCCGGCAATAGTCGCAGCCGCAAGCCTCCATCATCGGAACCAGACGGGCAGCGACTTCGGCCGACCGGGTCGACGAAACCCGTGCTTCGATCCACTCGCGCATAACGCCCTTCAGCTCTTCGGAGCAACGCTGGCACTGGGCGATAGCCTCTTCCATCAGCATCTGAATCCGATCGCGCAGCTTCTCCGCACCGACATACATACCCAGACCGAACTCGGCATTGTCCTCGAAGAGCGAATTGGCCCATGCCGGACCGCGACCATCCGCATTCTTGCAATAAGGAGTCGAAGGTGCCGAACCGCTGTAAATCGACGTACACCCCGTGGCATTGGCCACCATCATCCGGTCGCCGAAAAGCTGGGAGATCGCCTTGATATAGGGAGTTTCGCCGCAGCCGCCGCAAGCGCCCGAGAACTCGAACAAGGGCTGCTCGAATTGCAGGTTCTTGACCGACTTGGTCTTATCGACCACCTTCTTGTAACCGATATGTTTGGTGATGTAATCCCAGTTCTTCTGCTGTCCGAGTTGACTTTCGAGCGGCTTCATAATGAGCGCCTTCTCCTTGGCGGGACAAACGTCCACACAGTTGCTGCACCCCGTACAGTCGAGCGGCGAGATCTGGATGCGGAACTTATACTCCTTCGTGTCGCCCAATCCCTGTTTCCATTCGGTGCCCGATGCAGCCGCCTCGGTCTCGGTCGCCAGGAAAGGACGGATCACAGCGTGCGGACAAACGTACGCGCACTGGTTGCACTGGATACACTTATCGACCTGCCATTCGGGGACATTGACGGCGATGCCGCGCTTCTCCCATGCAGCGGTTCCGTTCTCCCACGTACCATCTTCACGTCCGTTGAATGCCGACACGGGCAGCAGATCTCCCTTGAGGGCATTGATCGGATCGACGATGTTGCGCACGAACTCCGGACGAGCCATATCCACGCCGTGATCGGCCGGTTTCAGCTCGATATTCGTCCACTCGGCCGGGACTTCGACCTTCACGACTGCGTTACCGCCCGCATCGACGGCCGCATAGTTCATATTGACGATGTCCTCGCCCTTCTTGCCGTAGCTCTTATAGATCGCTTTCTTCATCTCCTCGACGGCCTTCTCGAAAGGAATCACGTTCGCGATTTTGAAGAATGCCGCCTGCATGATCGTATTGGTGCGCGAACCGAGCCCCAACTCCGCCGCGATCTTCGTAGCGTTGATGATATAGAAGTTGATCTTATTCTTGGCCAGGAAAACCTTCATGTGATCGGGCAGCGTCCGGCAGGTCGTTTCGGCATCGTGCACCGAGTTCAAGAGGAACGAACCGCCCGGCTTGAGGCCCTTCAGCACGTCGTACTTATCCACGTACGAAGGCACGTGGCACGCCACGAAATCGGGCGTGGTCACCAGGTAGGGCGAGGTGATCGGCTTGTCGCCAAAGCGCAGGTGCGAAGCCGTGTAGCCGCCCGACTTCTTCGAGTCGTATGCGAAATAGGCCTGGCAATATTTGTCGGTCGTACCACCGATGATCTTGATCGAGTTCTTGTTGGCACCCACCGTACCGTCGGCGCCCAGTCCGAAGAAGAGAGCCTCGAACGTACCGGGCTTCGCCAGCGAAATCTCCTCGCCTACGGGCAGCGAACGGAACGTCACGTCGTCCACGATGCCCACCGTGAACTGATTCTTGGGTTCGTTCGCCTTCAGGTTGGCGAAAACGGCCAGCATTTGTGCCGGCGTAGTATCTTTCGACGAAAGACCGTAGCGGCCGCCGATAATGAGCGGCTTGCGCTCGCAGGGGATCTCCTTGCAGGTGGCGAACGCCTCGACGACATCCATATAGAGCGGATCGCCGTTGGCTCCCGGCTCCTTCGTGCGGTCGAGTACGCAGATGCGTTTGACCGTCTGGGGCAGTACAGCCGTCAGATATTTTACCGAGAAGGGACGGAACAGGTGTACGGTCACCACGCCCGTTTTCTCGCCTTTGGCATTCAGGTAATCGACCGTCTCCTTCAGCGTTTCGGTCACCGAACCCAGCGCAATGACGACATGCTCCGCATCCGGAGCACCGTAATAGGTGAACGGCTTGTAGGTGCGGCCCGTGATCTCGGATATTTTCTCCATCGCCTCGGCTACCATGTCGGGAATCGCATCGTAGAACTTGTTCGACGCCTCGCGGGTCTGGAAATAGATGTCGGGGTTCTGGGCCGTGCCGCGCGTAACGGGATGAGCCGGGTTGAGCGCTCCGGCACGGAACGCCTTCAGCGCGTCGCGGTCGAGCATCGCGGTCAGCGCCGCTTCGTCGATCAGCTCGATCTTCTGGATCTCGTGCGAAGTACGGAATCCGTCGAAGAAATGGAGGAAAGGAACGCGTGCCTTGAGCGACACGATATGCGCGATACCTGCCAGGTCCATCACCTCCTGCACGGACGAGGTGGCGAGCATTGCAAAGCCGGTCTGACGCGCGGCCATCACGTCCTGATGGTCGCCGAAGATCGAAAGCGACTGGGCCGCCAGCGCACGCGCCGATACGTGGAATACGCCGGGCAGCAGCTCGCCGGCGATCTTGTACATATTGGGAATCATCAGCAACAGACCCTGCGATGCCGTAAAAGTCGTAGTCAGCGCACCGCTTTGCAGCGATCCGTGCACGGCGCCGGCGGCACCGGCCTCCGACTGCATCTCGACTACCCGGACTGTTTCTCCGAAAATATTTTTACGACCTTGAGCGGCCCACTCATCGACAAGTTCCGCCATCGTCGAGGACGGAGTGATGGGGTAAATCGCCGCAACCTCCGAGAACATATAAGCTATGTGGGCTGCCGCGTAATTACCGTCGCATGTGATAAATTTCTTTTCTGCCATTTTTATCGGTATTAGATTGTACTATTTCAGCTGTGAAATCTGCCTGAATCGGCACAAAGTTAAAAATTCCAAACGAAAATTCCGCCATATTTCCGGACAAATATCGCAACGTACAATGTTATAAAAATAACAGTATCAACACCTTCTATCGAAACGCTTCAAAAACAAGGAGAAACGGCCATTCCATTTCGGAGCACGCTTTTTGCAAATAAAATCGTACCTTTGAAAAAATTTGCAACAACGTGATCAACTACCAGAAACATACGCTTCCGAACGGGCTGACGGTCGTCGTGAACCGCGACCGCTCGTCCAAACTGGCCGCCGTAAACCTGCTCTACAAGATCGGGGCCCGCAACGAGAATCCCTCCCGCACGGGCTTCGCCCACCTGTTCGAACATCTCATGTTCCGGGGCACGAAGGCGGTTCCCGACTTCGATACACCGGTACAGATGGCCTGCGGGGAGAACAACGCCTTCACCAACAACGACTACACGGACTTTTACATCACCCTGCCCAAGGACAACATCGAAACGGCCCTCTGGCTCGAAAGCGACCGCATGACGGGACTCGACATCTCGCAGGAAAACCTCGAAACCGAGAAACGGGTTGTCATCGAGGAGTATAAACAACGATACCTCAACCAGCCCTACGGCGATATGTCGATGCTGTTGCGGGCCCTGGCCTACCGCGTGCATCCCTACCGGTGGGCGACGATCGGACTTTCGCCCGATCACATCGCCGGAGCCTCGCTCGACGAAGTGCGCGATTTCTACCGCCGTTTCTACCACCCGTCGAACGCCATTCTCTCCATCTCGGCAGATATCCCCGAAGAGCGGACGATCGCCCTGTGCGAAAAATGGTTCGGCCCGATCGCGGACAATCCGCAACCTGCGGCATCGCTTCCGCAGGAACCGCCGCAAACCGAATCCCGACGGGAGGAGGTCGAACGCAACGTACCAGCCACGATGATCGTACTGGCTTACCACATAGGCTCGCGCACTTCTCCGGACTTCTTCCTGGGCGATATGACCTCCGACCTGCTGGCAGGCGGAGAATCGGGACGCCTCTATCAGCATCTGGTCAGAGAACAGCGGCTGCTGGGAAGCGTCAATGCCTACGTTTCCGGAGAAGTCGATCCGGGGCTTTTCGTCTTCACGGCCCAGTTGCTGCCCTCGACCACCGTCGAACAGGCCGAAGCAGCCCTGTTGCGTGAAATCGAAATCCTGCAAACGGAGAAGATCGACGAATACGAGCTGGAGAAGATCAAGAACAAATTCGAAGCGAATACCCTGTTCGGCGAGCTTAACGTGATGAACAAGGCGATGAACCTCGGCTTCTACGAGATGCTCGGCGATCTGCCCCTCATCAACCGGGAAGTGACGATCTACCGTTCGCAAACGGCCGAACAGATCGCCGACTTCAGCCGCCGCACGTTCCGTCCCGAAAATCGTTCCACCCTAATCTACCGAGCCAAACAATGAAACAACCGCCCCTGATCACTCCCCGCGAGGTCGATGTACCCCGCGCCCAGCGCCATACGCTCCCGAACGGAGCCTCCCTCTACGCCATTCCGTCCGACGATTTCGAAGTCCTGCGCTTCACGTTCGTCTTCCGCGCCGGATCGTCGATGCAGCACGCGCCTTTCGCAGCCTCCGCAACGGCCAATATGTTGAGCGAAGGCAGCCGCGACATGACGGCCCGGCAAATCGCCGAACAGCTCGATTTCTACGGCTCCTACTTCGAAGTCAATGTCGATCGGGACTACGTATATATCAGCTTCAGTTCGTTATCGAAATTTTTCGCTCCGACCCTCGAAGTCGCGGAACAAATCCTCCTGCAACCGCTTTTCCCGGAGGACGAATTGCGTGCCTATTGCGAAAAACGCAAGCAGGCCCTCACGATCGAACGGCGCAAGGTCGATACCGTCGTGCGTGAAATCTTCGCCGAAGCTCTCTTCGGCGACAAACATCCCTACGGCATCTCCTATCCCGAGAAAAATTACGACACGCTCACGCGTGCAGACCTGGAATCACTCTACCGCCGACTCTATACGGCCGAAAACTGTCTGGTCGTATGCAGCGGCCGCATCGGGGAGGAGGAGTTGCAAGGCATCGGCGCCCTGGCCGAAAAACTCCCCCGTGCCGACCGCAGCGCCACAGCCGAATTTCCGGCTCCCCGCAGCGAAGCCTATCGTTTCGTCGAAAGGCCCGACGCCGTGCAATCCTCGCTGCGCGTAGGGCGTCTGCTCTTCACCCGCACACATCCCGATTTCGTCGGGATGCAGGTCGTCGCTACGGTACTGGGCGGCTATTTCGGCTCGCGGCTGATGCAAAACCTGCGCGGCGAGCACGGTTACACGTACGGCGTGGGTGCCGCCATGGTCAATTTCGAGCGGGAGGGTTACCTGGGAATCGCTGCCCAGGTCGGAGCCGAGGTGACGGCCCCGGCACTTCGGGAAATTTACAACGAAATCGAACGGCTGCGCCGGGAGCCGATGCCCGAAGAGGAACTTTCGCTGGTGAAGAACATCATGACGGGCGAGGTGATGCGCATCCTCGACGGACCGTTCGGCATCGCCGACGTGACGATCGAAAACCTCCTCTGCGGCACGAACAACGGTGTCATCGAAGAGAACATCCGCCGGATACAGGCAATCACCCCGGCCGAGGTACAACGGCTGGCCGTCAAATACCTCCGCCGCGAAGATCTTATCACGGCCGTCGTGGGAGCGGTCAATCCAAAGCATGAGATTTAACGGGAAACGACTTCCTTCCATAAAACGCATACGGAATTATCCACTTTGATCTTGTATAACTATGTAACATAAAGATACGAAAATTATGGAAAGTAGGGCTTTCTCCCTACTTTTTTCTATAAATCATACAATGTTTCTTCTAATGTTTTTTCTTGTCTCTTTAATTCCTCCAAGTCTCTTTTCCTTTGCTTTATAATCTCCTTTCTCTTACGCTGTTCTTGTATTGGGATGTATTCAATTAGATAATTTTTGAATTTATCTTGGCTAATCGAAAGTTTTGAAGTCCCGTCTTTTAAGCGGCTTGTTATCTGCTTTCTTATTGACATAAAATAGAAAGAATAGTATTCCAAATCTAACGGGAATTGTATGTGATTCCTTTCTTGGAGTATTAGGCATAACGTACTTGCCATAAATTTGCCATTTACGTAATGGCATCTTCCGAGTGAACCTTCCGAATTATTTGCGTATATTATAGCCTCTCCTTCCATTTGGTACATATTATGTTTCTTCCATTTTTCAGAAGCCGTAATAAAGTCATATTCTCCATCTTCCTCGCCATCCTCTGATTGTAATTCACCTGTTTGTATAGTAAATAGCGTTGAAATAGGATAATAATTCATTTGCCCTTTATGCTCAACAAATCCATAAGGTACTAAAGTATCACCATTATATATAAGCCTTTTTTCGCAAACGTCATATATTTCTTTTGATGAGTTAATTACATCATATATTGCATCTTCTATTGCATTCCATCTTTTGTATTTATCCACCCGACCTTTATGTTGTACACTAACAAGGCCATCGTCTACCAAATCATAAAAAAGCACTCGGTCATCTTTGCGATGACCGCCACTATCTTTAGTGAACCCAAATATAGAGGTATATACTGTTCTACCTTGTTCTCTGAATGTAGACAGGGGTAGTTTTATCACAAAATCTAAACGTGCCATCTTTAATACATCCTCAGTTCCACTCCCCACGTTTTTATTCAATGTTATACTCGGCATAACGATTATTAGTTTCCCATTTGGCTCCAACAACTCTAATGCTTTATATACAAACTGTATAGGTAAATTTTTCTCATACGGTGGATTTATAATACATTTTCTCGGCTTGTATGTTCGCTTAAATTCACTATATATTTTAGAACCAACTTCAATCAAGCTATTGCCAAATATCATATTACTTCGCCCATCCCCGTGCAAAAACATATTCGAACAAGCAAGGGCAAATAATGTCCTGTCTATCTCAAAACCATATAATTGATGCCTGTGTATGCGTTCTATTAGCTCATCGTTCCCCTTAGCAAGTTTAGACATAACCTCCATTGCCTCCATCAAAAAGCCTCCTGTACCTGTGCAAGTATCAAGGACAATATCATCTACGCTTAATCTTGCAAGCCTTACCATCAGATGTTTTATATGGTCTGGAGTTAGGATTATGTTCTTATTGTCAATCTTACCTGCTCTTGAAAGGAAAATCTTATACGCTTTTCCTAATATGTCTTGTTTTTCGTCAAACTCAAAAGGGGTAAATATGTTTTTTTCAATTTTTGATATGAGCTCTTTATATGGTTTCAATTCGTAATCTATGTCTAAAATAAAAGCAAATTGGCCCTTCCAATTTATCTCCTTTGAATAGCTATTGATTCTATTGTTTATTTGATTGACGATTGCTTCTATTATAGCCTTGTTTAAGTTGTGAGATTCAATAAGTTTGTATTTTGAAGTATCCTGCTGCTCTTTTGTGGGTGCTTGTATATTCTTGTATGTTATTCTAAAGTTAGTATCTTTAAGTGCTATCATGAGACCGGCAAAGAACAAACTACGTTCTGTGTCCTTTATCTTCATCGGCTCATGAAACGTATTATTCAATTCTGATAAAATAGTGTGTAATTTTTCATCAGAAATGCAGTCTCCAATTTTTTCCTTCCTATATATCTTCCTTAATGATTCAAGCGGAAGTAGCTTCCAATTAGTGTCTATTTCCTTGTATTTCCCTCCATTAAATTTGATGAATAATGAAGACTTGTACGTTCCTATTGTCTGTCCGGATATTGCAATTGCAAGAATATCTTTATCTATCTTATTGACCTTTGCGTAAAATTCAACTTCCTCGCAAGCGGCTTTATAATCATCCGCTTTCGCCTCCACGATAATCACAAAATCCTCATTCGCATTATCTCTAAAGAAATCGGGATAACCTTTATATCCCGTGCCTTTCTTTGATTTGAATCCGTAATGGGACGGTATGGCTGATTTTTCTATAAATGCTCCATTTCCGTAAAACTCTCTGAATATGTTTTCGGTTATAGTCTCACTTTTACTCCCTCCCCTCATTTGTAAATTATTATTCTTCATACCGTTATACTATTGCGAGTTCAACAAGTGAGGTAAAAGCCTCGTTATTATCCCTGTGGTTAAGACGGTAGTAGAACTCCGTCACATACTTCTGTATATACTTGACTGATACGTTATGGAACACTCCATATACGCGTCGTTTGAGTATCGCCCAAAAACTTTCTATACCGTTGGTGTGGATTCCATCTCCGAGAGAGTATGTTACAGTATGGTCTATTTTAAGACGGACGAAGTTGCGTTCATTCTTCTTGTCAAGAATGTTGTACCCTGAGAATTGGTCTGTCATAACAGTATTGTTGCCCTTGCATACTTTTTTGAGAACGGCGAAAAGTTGTTTGCCATTCAATTGTTTTCCCTCTTCATTATTATAATTGGCGACAACTGCGTGAACCTTGCCCGTGTTGCGCCCCTTTACACCGATTCCAGGTGTTTTCGATGTTCCGCAGCCTCTTTTCGGCTTGTTGTCCTCATCGTCCGAATGGTCGTTATTTTTGCGAGGCTTGCCGCCTAACATAAGTCTCGTCTATCTCCACGACTGCCTCGAATGTTTCCTTGTATTCCTCTTTCTCCATCGCCTTACGTATCTGCTGGAGCATACGCCACGCTGACTGATAAGAACCCATGCCCAACTCCCTTTTCAACTGCAAAGCAGATATTCCTTTTCGGGACACAAGAACGAGATTCATAGCATACAGCCACATACGTAAATCAAGATGCGTGTTCTCGAATATCGTACCCTTCAATGCGGAAAACTCGCTCTTGCAGTTATTGCAATACAGGAAACGATGATTATACTTTTGATGGTATATGCCTTTGTGTACGCTTCCGCATTTCGGACAGACATAGCCGTCTTTATACTTGGCCGCAACAATGAAATCTATCGCGCTGTTCTCGTCAGGGAACCTCTTTGTAAACTCAAAGTATGTCATATCTCTTTGCTTTTGATAATGCAAAGGTACGACTTTATTTCGGATTATACAAGATTAAAGTAGATAATTCAGAAATATATTCCGTTCGCATCCACCCACCGTGTCAGTTCGACGAAATCGGCGACCGAAAGCCGCTCGGCACGCTGCGTGAAGAAGGGATGTTCCGCCCCTCCGAAATCGCCGAAAGCCGCCCGCAGGGAGTTGCGCAACATCTTGCGGCGCTGGCCGAACGAGGCCTTGACCACGCGGACGAACAACCGTTCGTCGCAGTCGAGCCGGTCCACTCCGTTGCGGCGCAGACGCACGACGGCGCTCTTGACTTTGGGCGGCGGATTGAACACCGTTTCATTGACCGTAAACAGGTACTCTATGTCATACCATGCCTGCAACAACACGCTCAAGATGCCGTACTCCTTCGAGCCGGGAGGCTCCGCCAGACGCACGGCGACCTCTTTCTGGATCATCCCGACGCACTCCGGAATCAAGTCCCGGTTTTCGAGCACCTTGAAAAATATCTGGGACGAAATATTGTAAGGGAAATTGCCGATCACACGCAGTCCTTCGGGAAACAGCGTCCGCAAATCCATTTTCAGGAAATCGCCCTCCATAAGGCGGGGTGTAAATTCGGGATAATGCGCATGCAGATACGCCACGCTTTCGGAGTCTATTTCGGCGCCGTATGTCACGACATCCGTCCGTTTCAGCAAAAATCGGGTCAGAACACCCATGCCGCATCCCACCTCCAACACCGGACACGGTTTTTCGGACGTACCGCCGCCCAGCGAATCGCATATTTTGCGGGCAATATTGAGATCGACCAGAAAATGCTGGCCCAACGCTTTCTTCGCTCTTACTTCACTCATTCGTTTCGGTTGAATATCTTTCCCGGAGCCTCTATCCCGGACTCTTCCGGCACAGAGCCGATCTTCTCCGTCTCTGCCGACGGCGACCGCTTCGCGCCTACCGTCCGGCACCTCCCGGAGCGGACGCCCTCTTCGGCCGCTTATCGGAAACGTCGTACCCTTTCTCCGAACACCGTCGGGTGCGGGACGCGCACCCGTTCGATTCCGCTCCGACCACAGAAACGGCCCGAAGCCGCATCCGTCGGCCGGCATATTTTCCTTCACCGGACCGGCTCTCGCCCAACGACACCCCTCTGCCCTGATTTACCGGCCGCAGAAAGCTTCGGACTGGCCTTTCGGATGACACAATCATCAGAGGTATTTCTTCACATCCTCGACATGCTTGCGAGGTTTCTTGTGAAATTCGTTGTAAAACATTGCGACGCCCGCGACGACGAAAAGCACCGGAATAATCAGGTTTGCATAATGACCGTCGTGCAAGCACCAAACGACATTGATCGTAAGCCACATGATCGTAGCCAGCATAAAAATCAACGCGACGGTCGCCGTCTTCTTGTTAAATTGTGCGTTCTTCTTTTTCATAGCTTCTCGATTTATGGTTAAACGATTCTCATTTGCTTTTCTTCCGCTCCCGCTCCCTGCGCCGGTAATCCAGGATAAGGGCCGCCAGACTCCCGCCGAGCGCCAGCACCAAAAGTGCGCCTCCGGAGGTCGGATGTACGAACAGACATACGGCCGTCACCACGATCATAATCGCTATGGATGTCATCAGTATTACTCTGAATCGCTGCAATCTATACCCCATATCTGCATAAGTTCGCGGGATTTCCCGCACTCTGTTATACATAAGGAACGCCTCTGCCCGCCCCGTCAGTTGCCCTGTTCGCACATGAACTTGATACGTACCAGCCGGATCTCCTCCTCGGTATAGTCGCCGCCCAGCTCTTCGATCGCCTCGTCGAGCGAATCGCTCTGGGCATCCTCCTTGAAATAGAGGTAAATATCATTGGATTTATCCTCGTCGATCACCTGTTCGATGTAGTAGGAAATATCCAGTTTCGTTCCCGAATTGACGATCCCTTCGATTTCGGTCAGCAATTCGTCGAAATCGAGGTCTTTGGCCCGGGCGATATCCTCGAAATCCATCTTGCGGTCGATGGCCTGGATGATGAAAATCTTGTTGCCGGACTTGTTGCCCACCGACTTGACGATCATATCCTGCGGGCGGACGATCTCCTTCTCCTCCACATAGGCGCGGATCAGGCGGATGAACTCCTCGCCGAACTTGCGGGCCTTACCCACACCCACGCCCGAGATGTTCTGCATCTCCTCGATGGTGATCGGGTACTGGATCGCCATATCTTCGAGCGACGGATCCTGGAAGATGACGAACGGAGGCAGATCATGCTGCCGCGCCACCTTCTTCCGCAAATCCTTGAGCATCGAGAACAGCTCCTCGTCGGCCGCCCCTCCTTTACCCGTAGGAGCCACCGCATCGGTCTCTTTCTCCTCCTCGTCGTAGTCGTGGTCGAGAGTTATATAGACCGGGCGGGGTGCGGCGATGAACTCCTCTCCTTTGGCATTGATCGACAGCAATCCATAATTTTCGATATTCTTATCGATAAGGCCCATAATCAGCGCCTGACGGATCACGGCTCCCCAATAACGGATGTCATGGTCCGCACCGGCCCCGAACCATTCACTCTTGTTGTGTCCGTAACTCTTGATCAACGCGGTATTCTTACCGACCAGCACGCTGGCCAGGTAGTCCGCCTTGAATTTGTCCCCCAGATCGCGCAACGCCTCGAGCGCCATGCGAAGCGACGCCTGGGCGTCGATCTTGGGTTTGGGGTGGAGGCAGTTGTCGCAGCAGCCGCAGTTCTCCTCAGGATATTCCTCCCCGAAATAGTGCAACAGCGTCTTGCGACGGCACATCGAACTTTCGGCGTACGACACGGTTTCGAGCAGCAGCAGCTTGCCGATCTCCTGCTCGGCCACCGGCTTGCCCTGCATGAACTTCTCCAGCTTCTGAATATCCTTATAACTATAAAAGGTAAGGCAGTGTCCGTCGCCGCCGTCGCGTCCCGCACGCCCCGTCTCCTGATAATATCCCTCCAGAGACTTGGGAATATCGTAATGGATCACATAGCGCACGTCGGGTTTGTCGATACCCATGCCGAAAGCGATCGTGGCCACGATCACGTCGGCCCGCTCCATCAGGAAGTCGTCCTGATTGGCCACACGTGTCTGGGCGTCCATACCGGCGTGATAGGCCAAAGCCCGGATGCCGTTGGCTACGAGCAACTCCGTAAGCTCCTCGACCTTCTTGCGGCTCAGGCAGTAGATGATGCCGCTCTTGCCCTCGTGCTGCTTGATGTAACGGATAATCTCCCGGTCCACATCGTGCTTGGGCCGGATTTCGTAATACAAGTTGGGGCGGTTGAACGACGACTTGAATACCGAAGCGTCGCTCATACCCAGGTTTTTCTGGATGTCCATCTGCACCTTGGGGGTAGCCGTCGCCGTCAGGGCGATCAGGGGCGCCGTGCCGATCTCGTTGATGATCGGACGAATGCGGCGGTACTCCGGACGGAAATCATGCCCCCACTCCGAAATACAGTGCGCCTCGTCGATGGCGTAGAACGAAACCTTGACCTTGCGCAGAAACGCCACGTTATCCTCTTTGGTGAGCGACTCCGGAGCGAAGTAGAGCAGCTTGGTCCGCCCCTCCAACACATCGTTGCGCACCTGCGCGATGGCACTCTTGTTCAGGGAAGAGTTCAGGAAGTGAGCGATTCCCGCATCGTTAGAATAGGTGCGCATGGCATCCACCTGGTTTTTCATCAGGGCGATCAACGGCGATATGACGATCGCCACGCCGTCCATCAGCAGGGCGGGCAACTGGTAACACAAGGACTTGCCGCCGCCGGTAGGCATCAGCACGAACGTATCTTTTCCACTCAACACATTGCGAATCACGGCTTCCTGATTCCCCTTGAATGAAGAGAAGCCGAAATATTCTTTCAGTTTCTCGCGCAGCAAGGAATCTTCATTTTGCTTCATAACTCTTCTCAAACACAAATTTCAATGTAAAGATAAAAATAATTCGGAAAAAAACATAACTTTGTAAAAAAATTTCATAAAAAATGCGTCTTTACACCAGCGAGCTCGTCAAGAAATACAAAGCCCGCACCGTGGTGAACCACGTTTCGATCGACGTGAACCAGGGTGAGATCGTGGGTCTTCTGGGTCCGAACGGAGCCGGCAAGACCACGACGTTCTATATGATCGTCGGCCTGATCAAACCCAACGAAGGCCAGATCTTTCTCGAAGACGACAACGGCCAGGTAGCCGAACTCACCAAAGAGCCCGTCTATCGCCGGGCCCAGATGGGTGTGGGGTATCTGGCGCAGGAGGCCTCGGTTTTCCGCCGTTTGAGCGTCGAGGACAACATCAAGGCCGTTCTGGAGATGACCGATCTGAAAAAGGACGAACAGGCCGCACGCTGCGAAGCGCTGATCGAAGAGTTCCGCCTTCAGAAAGTACGCAAGAGCCTCGGCATCCAGCTGTCGGGCGGCGAGCGGCGACGTACCGAAATCGCCCGCGCCGTGGCGATCAACCCGGCCTTCATCCTGCTCGACGAACCGTTCGCAGGCGTCGATCCGATCGCTGTCGAAGACATCCAGAGCATCGTCGCTACGCTGAAGAACAAGAATATCGGCGTCATCATCACCGACCACAACGTCGATGAAACGCTGGCCATCACCGACCGTACCTACCTGCTGTTCGAGGGTAAAATCCTCAAGGCGGGTTCGGCCGAGGAGCTGGCTGCCGACCCGATGGTGCGCAAGGTCTATCTGGGACAGCATTTCGAACTGCGGCGCAGTCCGACGCTCGACAAACTCCGCAAGGGACAACCCGCGAGCGCAGCCGAAGAGAATCCGTCCGAGGAGAAATAGACCGTACCCGCCTTCTGTCGGGCAATGCCCGGCGGATCGGCCTCGCGGAATCCGCCCGACTCCTGCCTACGACGGTACGAACCCGGACCGGAATCCGGAACCGTTTTCCGCCTGCGGCAAGCGCCCCTCCCGGCAAGCCCGGGAAGTCCGAAACGAAATCCGGAAAGGATTGCGGACTCGCAACCGATTCCGGGAGCGCATCCCGGAAAAAACAAACAGACAACCATTTTCGAACACCGGTTTGCATCGTACAGTTCGCGCGAATCATTCCGGATTCGGAAAATGGAAAGCGAAACAACGACTTTTTGACAAGTGCCGCAACGGACTAAACTCCGAACTGCCGCACCGAAAAATACAGTAATTATCCGTATATGGATCAATCCGTTCCCCCGGGGAGGGTTCGAGGCATTTGCATTCCCCCATGTTCCAAAAGTTACGCACAGCGCGCCCTGGCCGCCTCGCTGCTGGCCGAAGGTACTTCCCGGCTGCATAACATCGAATTTTGCGACGATACCCGTTCGGCCATCCGCTGCATCGAGGCGCTCGGTGCCCGGGTACGGCGCACCGGAGAGCGCACGCTCGAAATCGACGGCGGCCTCTCCCCCGCAGGCGACAAACTCTACGTCGGCCAGTCGGGGCTTTCCACCCGGCTCTTCACCCCGATCGCATCCCTCTGCGACACGCCGATCGGAGTGGTGGGCGAAGGACCGCTGCTGCACCGCTCGTTCCGGACGATGATCCGCACGCTCCGGGCACTGGGCGTCCGGGTTCACGACCGCAACGACCATCTTCCCCTCCATATCCAAGGCCCGATCCGGGGCGGCGAGGTTCAGGTAGAGGGGCTGGTTTCCTCCCAGTTCATCACAGGACTGCTGCTGGCCCTGCCGATCGCCGAAGAGGAGACGACGATTCACGTTCCCCACGTAATATCGACCCCCTATATCGACATCACGATCGACACGGCCGAGCGCTTCGGCATCGAAATCCTGCATAAAGACTATAAAGAATTCTACGTGGCCGGAGGACAACGCTACCGGCCTGCCGAGTTCGAAATCGAGAGCGACTGGAGCGCGGCCGCCTTCCTGCTGGTGGCGGGGGCCGTCGCGGGTGAAGTGACGATCCGCAACCTCTCGGTACTCTCCCGACAGGCCGACACAGCCGTTATGACTGCCCTCATACGGGCCGGCGCATCCGTCATCGACGAGGGCGACACGATCACCGTCGCACACCGTCCGCTGCAAGCCTTCTCATTCGACGCGACCCAATGTCCGGGGCTTTTCCCGGCCCTGGCTGCCCTGGCCGCTTCAGCCGAAGGAACGAGCGTCATCAAGGGAACCTCCCGGCTGGAGAACAAGGAGGGCAACCGCGCCGAGTCGATCCGCGAGGAGTACGCCAAACTCGGCATCGAGGTCGATCTCGACGAAGAGGATACGATGAAAATCCGGGGCGGACGCATCCGGGGCGGACACGTGCACAGCCACGACGACCATCGCATCGCCATGTCGCTCGCGGTAGCGGCTCTGAACGCCGACACCCCCGTCGTTATCGAAAATCCCGCATGCGTGGCCAAGAGCTTCCCCGACTTCTTCGAACGGCTCGAATCCCTGCGTACTGTGGAATAAACGGACCGACTATGCCGACACGCCGGGAAATCATCGCACGGATCGAAACGCCGCTCACCGCCCTCTACGGCGAGCGCGAAGCGCGGCAAATCGCTCGGATCGTTGTGATGGAACTCGGCGGACTCTGCCTGACCGACCTGGTCGCCGAACCGGACAAGGAGCTCGGAATCGACGAACTCGACCGGATCATCGGCGAACTGGCCGCCGGCCGTCCCCTGCAATACGTACTGGGACATACCGAATTTTACGGGCTCGATTTCCAGGTGCGGGAAGGGGTGCTGATCCCCCGTCCCGAAACCGAAGAGTTGGTCCGCTGGATCGCCGAATCCCCCGCCCCGGACAATCCCGCCGTACTCGACGTCGGCACCGGCAGCGGCTGCATCGCCGTCACACTGGCCCGGCTGATCCCGGAGTCCCGTATTACAGCCGTCGATATTTCCGAAAAAGCCCTCTCCATCGCCCGCGAAAATGCCCGGAGACTCGATGCAAAAGTGGATTTCCGACAAGGCGACGCCCTCGGGGAGCTATTCCCCGGACAACGGGAACAGTTCGACCTGATCGTTTCCAATCCCCCCTATATCCCCCGCAGCGAAAAAGCCTCGATACGCGTGAATGTTACGGGTTACGAACCGGCGGAGGCGCTCTTCGTCGAGGACGGAGATCCGCTGATTTTCTACCGGGCCATCGCCCGCAATGCCCGGCGGCTGCTCCGTCCCGGCGGACGGCTCTATTTCGAGATCCACGAGAATTTCGCGGACGAAACGTTCCGGATGCTGACCCGGGAAGGGTTTCCGGATACCGCCGTGCGCCGCGACCTGAACGACAAAAACCGCATGACATGCAGCCTGCAAAGAAGATAAAACGCGACAAAACGCCCGAACAGGCTTACGCGGCCTTGATCCGGCTCTGTGCCCGGAGCGAAAAATCCTCGGGCGACGCCCTGCGGCTGATGCAGCGCTGGGGCGTGGAGCCTTCGGCCCGGCAGGGCGTGCTGCAAAAGCTCCTCGCCGACCGATTCATCGACGACAACCGCTACGCCGAAGCCTTCGTGCGCGACAAAATCCGACTGAGCGGCTGGGGCGCCCGCAAGATCCGCACCTCGCTCCGGCTCAAAGGCATCGCCGCAGCGATCATCGATGAAGCTCTTGCCCGACTGGATCCGGCGAACCAGTCCGAACGGCTGCGGACACAGCTCGAAAAAAAGCTCCGACTGACCCGATACAAAGATACTTACGATTTGAAAACCAAACTGATCCGCTACGGCCTTTCGCTCGGATACGACTACGACGCCGTACTCGATGCCGCCGGCGAATTGATCCAAACAAACGACGAACCATGCGACGACTTCTGATCTCCGCGCTGCTGCTGTGCAGCGCTCCCGTTTCGGCCCAGCACCTCGCCCCGGAAGATTACATCTTTCCCCTGCGAGACGTGGCCGGGCTTTACTCCGCCAACTTCGGCGAAATGCGTCCCAACCACTTCCATTCGGGCATAGACATCAAAACCGACGGCGTGACGGGAAAACCCGTACTCGCCACGGCCGACGGCTATATCTCACGCATCGCCGTCACGCCGGGCGGCTATGGACGCGCCATCTACATCACCCATCCCAACGGCACGACTTCCGTATATGGGCACCTCTCGAAGTTCCGCGACGACATCGAAAAATACGTACACGAGGAGCGTTACCGCACCCGGCGAAACAGCATCAATCTCTATCCCTCGGCCGACCGGTTTCCGCTCAAACAGGGCGAGCAGTTCGCCTGGTCGGGAAATACAGGCTCGTCCGCAGGCCCGCACCTGCATTTCGAGATCCGCGACTCCCGCACGCAGCGGACCCTCAACACCATTTCCAGCGGCGTGATCCGCACCCGCGACGACATTCCGCCGCGCCTGGTGAAACTCTACTACGTCGAGGTGGACAGCGTGCGCGGTGTCCCGGTGCACGCCCGGCCCCGCCCCGTCGAGCTGGTCGAAAAAACACCCGGACGCTATGCGCTCAAACAGGAAGGAGCACTCTCCGTCGGCGGCCGAGGTTACTTCATCCTGGAGACGACCGACCGCAAAAACGACGTATCCAACACATTCGGACTCTGGCGCATACGTGAATTTGCAGACGAAGATCCGATCTTCGAACTTCGTATCGACGGCTTCGCCTTCGACCAGACCCGCTACTGCAACGCCGTCACCCACTACCCCATGCAGGTCGCCTCGCGCAACGAAGTGATCCGCCTCACCCGACTCGACGGCTGCATCGACGATTTCTACCCCGTCTTGAAAAACCAGGCCCTGCTGACTCCTTCGGAAGGCCAGAGCCAGCAGATCCGCATCGAAGCCGAAGACGACAGCGGCAACCGTTCGATACTCGAATTCCGGACGATCCGACAGCCTGCGCAGCGGGATTTTCGCGCCGTATGCGATTCGACGGCTCTCATCGTCGATAACCGCCGGCCCTTCTCGCATACAGCGGGAGAGGCATCGGTTCACATCCCCGCCGGCGTCTTCTACGAACCGCTCTTTTTCAGTCAGTCGAGCCGCCCGGCCCAATTCGCCGCCGCACCGTCGGTCGCCGTCCTCTCTCCCCTCTATTCGATCCTCGATTACGACACGCCTCTGCATACGGCGGCTACGGTTACGATCCGGGCATATGTTCCTCAGAACTTACAACCCCACACCACCCTGGGTTTCGTCCGCAAAGGGAAGGTTTCCTATGCCGGAGGAAAATATAAAAACGGCGCCGTCACCCTTTCGACCCGCACATTGGGCGACTTCTGCGTGGTGGCCGACACCGTTCCGCCACGCATCGAGCCCCGCTTCAAAGCCGGAGAGCCGATCAGAACGCGCAGCATCACCTTCCGCCTGCGAGACAACTTCTCCGGCATAGGCAGCTATACGGCCACACTCGACGGGGAGTGGATCCTGCTCGAACGCAATCCGATGCAGGGCACCATTACCCACACCTTCGACGACTCCCGCACCCCGAAAGGCCGGAGCTACACGCTCCAACTGACCGTCACGGACAACTGTGGCAACAAAACCGTCTGGAAACGGACGATAACCCGATAACAATACCGATATTTACATACTTCAGACACTGCCCGCAACATTCAGACGGCCGACCGGAAAATCGGCCAGAGCTTTTTTCAGACAACGCACTGCCGGATTACACGGCTCCGTTCATCTTCGGTCCCTGGCGAATCCTCTCACAAGCCCGGCACACCATGACAACGAAAGATCCGCTAAACAGTTATTGTTTAGCGGATCTTTCATCGTTTTTCTCAAGTGATTCCGGAGCGGTTCGAACGCTCGACCCACAGCTTAGAAGGCTGTTGCTCTATCCAACTGAGCTACGGAACCATCGTTTGCAGCACATAATCGCACAGCGCAGCAAAGGTAATACAAAATCCTCGCTTATGCAAGCAACACGACAAGTTTTACCTCTTATCCAGCAAGGTATCAAATAGTTAATACAACGATTTAATCGACGACCGCACCCCGTCTGCAAAAATTGCCAAACGCAGATTCCCGACGATATGGACTCGCTCGAATCAGATTCTACCATAACTGACAGGATGAAAGCGGCGTCTGGGGGAATTATACTACGAAGAATTAACCTTCACCGAAGACGATCAGTGCGATCCGAAGAGTGCTCCAAACTCGGGATTTATCAACGGCAAATCGGCGGTTACGCCAAGCCGTACCGCCCTGATCGCAACCGCCTTCACTGCACCTGTCCGCTTCTGCAAAGCAGCCGAATACGACCGGACACCCCATCTTTTACCAATTTGATCCATTTTGTTTCCCGGCAGATTTGGCAATTCCGTTTTTTGTTGCTACCTTTGCTCCCCTGAAAGCCCCGGAAGTGGGTAGCGTTTATTATTTTACTTAAAAATTTTTATAGCAAATGGCTGTTAAAATTCGTCTGGCACGCCACGGTAAGAAAGGTTTTGCTTTCTACCACATCGTTGCCGCAGATAGCAGAGCGCCACGTGATGGTAAATTCATCGAGAAATTGGGTACCTACAATCCCAATACGAATCCTGCTACGATCGATCTGAACTTCGAGAAAGCTCTGGATTGGTTACTCAAAGGCGCACAACCCACCGACACCTGTCGGGCGATCCTCTCCTACAAAGGCGTAATGTACAAGAAGCACCTGCTGGGCGGTGTCGCTAAAGGTGCATTCTCCGAGTCGGACGCCGAGGCCAAATTCAACAAATGGCTGAGCGAGAAGCAGACCAAGATCGAGAACAAGACCAACAAACTGGCGTCGGACGCCAAATCGGCCGAGAAGAGCCGTCTGGCCGCCGAGACCAAAATCAAGGAAGAGCGCGCAGCCGCTCTCGCCGAGAAGAAAGCCGCTGCCGAAGCTGCCGCACGTGAGGCCGCCGAAGCTGCCGCTGCCGAATCGGCTGAAGCAGCAGCTCCCGCAGAGGGAGAAGCTCCTGCCGAGGCATAGTTACAACCGTTATGTTGTTGTCGGTTGCGCGCGTGAGTAAACTCTTCGGAGTTGAAGGTGGGGTTTTACTGAATCTCTACACGACGTTTCCCGATGACTTCTCAACAGAGGAACCGCTGTTCGTGAAGATCGATTCACTGGCGGTTCCTCTTTTTTGCGACCGCTTCGAACGGAGGGGCAAGACCAACGCATTGGCGACATTCGCGGATATCGACTCCGCTCGTCGGGCGGAAGAGTTTATCGGGCGGGAGTTGTACCTCGAGCACGAGGACGACGAAAACGATGAATTCTACCTGGAAGATTTGATCGGATTCCGGGTACGGATCGGTACGTTGAAAGGCGAAATCACGGATTATTACGACAGCGAGGCCAATCCCCTCTTCGAGGTGGAGATCGGCGGCAAACGGATCCTGGTTCCGGCGGTCGAGGAGTTCATCGCAGGCATCGATTTCGAGGGCCGTACGGTGAAGATGGTACTGCCCGAGGGACTGATCGAACTGTAACGAGAATCGGTGGAAAACCGGTGCTTCCGTGACCGGATATTTCCGGCAAAACGCGCCTTTCGGTGCGGTCGAAAAGTAAAATTTGCGCAAAAAGTATGGCACGTGTGGTTATCGGACTCTCCGGCGGCGTCGATTCGTCGGTAGCGGCCTACCTGCTCCAACAGGCCGGGCATGAGGTTATCGGACTCTTCATGATCAACTGGCACGACACTACGGGTACGCTCGAAGGCGACTGCCCCTGGCACGACGACCGGCTCTTCGCCGAACTTGTCGCGCGGCGGCTCGACATTCCGTTCCATACGGTCGATCTCTCGGACCAGTACCGTCGCCGGGTGGTGGACTATATGTTCTCCGAATACGCGAAAGGGCGTACACCCAACCCTGACGTGCTCTGCAACCGCGAAATTAAGTTCGACGTTTTTCTGAAGGAAGCCCTCAAGCTGGGTGCCGATTTCGTGGCTACGGGACACTACTGTCGCAAGGCCGAAGAGACGGCACCCGACGGTCGGACGATCTACAAATTGCTCGCGGGAAGTGATCCTAACAAGGATCAGAGTTATTTTCTCTGCCAACTTTCGCAGGAACAGCTTTCCCGGGCGCTGTTTCCGGTCGGCCACCTGCTCAAACCCGAGGTGCGACGCATCGCCGAGCAAATGAAGCTCGCCACGGCCAAACGCAAGGATTCGCAGGGCATCTGTTTCGTCGGCAAGGTCGATCTGCCGGTCTTTCTTCAACAGAAGCTCGAAGCGAAAACCGGCAATGTCCATGAAATCAAGTCCGACTGGTCCAAATACGGCCAAGCCGTCTCACTCGTCGGCAAAACGGAGGAGGCAGGTATGGGCACGGCGGAGCGAACAGTCGCGGATAAAAGCGCCATTCCTTCCGGTATGAATCCCGCGAATACGGATTCGACGGAATGTCCGAACCCGGCGACAGCTCCGACGGCAACCGCTGCGAAGCGTTCCTCCATGCCGACGGATGCGGAGCTGGCCGCACTTGCTGCTCCTTACCGTTATACCGTGCGCGACGGTAAAAAAATCGGACAGCACAACGGAGCTCACTTTTATACCATCGGCCAACGCAAAGGGTTGGGGATCGGCGGCCGCAAGGAGTCGCTTTTCGTACTGGCAACCGACGTGGAGCAGAACGTGATCTACGTCGGCGAGGGGGACGACCATCCGGGACTTTACCGCCGGGCCTTGCGGATCGCTCCCGGCGAGCTGCACTGGATCGACCCGCTCCGGGAATTGAAAACGGGCGAAAGCCGTCGTTTCGATGTCCGTATCCGTTATCGCCAGCCGCTGCAAGGAGCGGAACTCTTCATCCGTTCGGACGCGGCCTACCTGCTTTTCGACGAACCTCAGCGCGGAATCACGCCGGGACAGTTCGCAGCCTGGTACGATGGCGATGAGCTGGTCGGATCGGGCGTCATCGCCGAATAACCGGACTTCCCCCGATAGCGTCCAAGCGACCGCCGCAGAAGAAGAAGCTCATAAACACGGGCCATTTTACCGAAACCCCGGCAAAACAGGCGACAAACAGTCTTCACAACCCTCCGCTCCACGCTCAAATACAGGCAGCCATCACGTACCGTACCGGCCGATTTCCGACAAGCATTTCCCTCCCAAGCCCCTTTCCACAAGGAGGCAAAAGAAAGGGACAGCCCAGAACACGCCCCCGGCGAACGATGACAAACAGCCTCGGGAAACAAGTCTGAAACCCGAACCCAATATAATCGCCATACTTGTTGCGGCAATCGGAATTATCCCCCCGCTTCCTCGATCGTCCGCGAAAAGGGAACGGGAAGACGGTTCACCGAGCATCGAGCGCCTTCGGGATCGCGGTTTTCTGGTGCTGACCGATCCCTCGCAGCTCGATACCTTGAGCCGGGGACCTGTGATGGGATTCTTTACCGACGGTCACCTGCCGAAAATGTCGGAGGGGCGGGGCGATTATCTGGAGCGGGCGACCCGCAAGGCGCTGGAGATTCTGTTGCGAGAAGCCGGCGAGCGCGACCGGGGCTTTATTCTGATGGTCGAAGGATCCCAGATCGATCTGCGGGCACACGATAACGATGCCGAAGGCGTCCTGGCGGAGATGCGTGATTTCGACCGGGCGGTTGCCGCTGCGATGGATTTCGCCGACCGGCATCCCGGGACGCTCGTGGTCGTTACGGCCGATCACGAAACGGGCGGTCTTTCGATTCCTTCGGCCGATGTCGATTTCGAGCACGAGGAGGCCGGGATCGAGTACTGTTTCAGCACCGGCGGACATACGGCAGCGATGGTGCCCGTCTATCTGTACGGGACAGGCGCCGAACGGATTAACGGCGTACTGGACAACACGGAACTGGCCCATATGTTGAAGCGACAGGTATTGCCGGATAACAGACGAAGTGTGTCGGCAATGAAAATTAAATCATCAAAGATTATTCATTTAATTCATAAAACAGTTCGCTCCTATTTCTGTCAAGCCTGTAGGTAATTGGTTTTGTCCTTTGTCGGGTAAAGAACGTGAATGATAATCTAAATTTGTTTCTGATTATATATTACCTCCACTATTCCATTGTATTTCTTAGTTTCAACCAAAGTCAAGTCAATCTTTCGGGTAAAACCACCAAATAAACTGATGCCTCCACCCAAAATAACCGGAATGACAACCAGATGATAAGTATCTATCAGATTATTTGATATGAGTTGCTGCGCCACCTCTGCACCTCCGCAAATCCAAATGTTTTTACCTGATTTCTGCTTCAACTCTTCAACAAATCGGCACACATCTATATTCTTGAAACAGATATTTTTTGTGTTGTCAGTTTCTTTGTGATGGGTCAAGACGTAGGTCGTTGCTCCCTCATAGGGCCATCGGTCGGGTGAAAGTTCGGTCACAATTTGGTTGTAGGTCTTTCTTCCCATAATGACCATATCCACGCCACTGAAGAATGGTGTAAAGGTATCTTCCATCTCTACGTTTTCATCATGTCCGCCTATCCAATCAACGGCACCTTTGCCATCAGCGATATAGCCATCCAAACTGACGGCAATATAAAGTATTACTTTTCTCATAGTCTGTATCATTATTGTTAAAGAGGTAATACCATTTCAAACTGTTTGCTTGCCAAGGGAATGTTCTTGCTTTTGAGAAAAACAGGCATGGTTGGATTGTCGGAACTGATGTTCAAGACTTTGATGAAGTCTGTTTTCAGACGCGCTATGACTTCTTGCAATAATCGGGAGGCTATTCCTTTCCTGCGATATTCGCTTAGAACGACTATTTGAGTCAAATCACCTGTATGAATGTCAAACACACAGTAGCCAACCATCTTCCCGTCCAAGAAAGCCCCAAGGCACGTCAGCTCGGATATCCCTCTTTCAATGGATTCAAAGCTGTTTTGCCACGAAGGACTAAAGTCGCAATAGCGTTGTGCCTGTCTGATGGAATTGGTATCAACCTGCTCTATGATACAGTCTATGTTTACTTTTCGATTGTCAATGTGCTCAATCGTTTGTCTGAAACAGTCAAATTTTCGTGTTACCTCAAAATTCATTCGGCGATAAACGCCAATCGCTTTTTGGTTGTTTTGCAGGACTTCCAACAGGTATTGGCTGATACCCGATTCCTTGAGAAAAGGGAGGGAATGAGTAAAGATTTTCCCGGCTATACTCTGTCCTCTATATTGCTTTATCGTTCCAGTCCCTGTATCATAGGCAGTAAGAACACCATTGAATGTTCCTGTTCCGTTTAAGGTGAATGCTACAATTTCGTCATTATCAAAGGCGGCAAATGATAATTGTGGATTATATCCGCGCCGTTTGAGCATGGAACGCACCTCTTCTTTCTCAAAATGTATTTCATAATCGGCAAATGCTTTTTTAAAGCCGTGAAAGATGGTTTCAAAATCGGTATGTTCTAAATTCCTTATTTCCATTTTGGTCTGATTTTAAAGTTTAATCTGATATATTCTTGTGGTTTCCCCCCAAGGATGATGGCAGTTTCCTATATATCGAAAACCGAACTTTTCATAATACCCGACATGGTCTGTACACAGATTCAAGTATTTGAAACCATAATAGGAGGCATCCTGCATTGCTTTATCAATGAGCCATTTTCCCAAGTTTCTGCCCCTGTAGGATTTTTCAATGTACAATGCCGCCAGCCAGGGATACAAATCCATCCGTGAGTTGAAGTCGTTGGTGACCAGTCCGGCACATCCGGCAATGGCATCATGGTCGAGCAGCAGATACCACTGTGGCAACAGGTTTTCTGCATTCAGGCAGTTACGAAAACAATCGTCATACACCATATTGGATTCTTCCGAAGCCCACTTGTTTTGAAAGTAGGCTATCGCAGATTCGAGATATTCTGTTGACTGTCGCAATGATATTATTTGCATAAAATTATTGTTTGTGAAAGTTCCGGATTTTGTTTGCTATTCAATGTATATCTGATCCTTACCTTACGGATTGTTCCCGTTCTGATAAATTTCTTTTTCATACTAATGAAAAGTGTCTTTCCAGTTCCTCAAAGACTTTTAAACATCGAAGCGTGGAACTGCAATATATGTTTTAATATGGTGTATGAAAACTCGAAAATGAAAAGAAAAGCCAAACAAGTGCAAATATAACCGCTAATATACAGCGTTTTATGTGGTATCAGATTTGGGGCTGAGTTTTTAATTTGTCTTAATCCGTTTCAAGTTTCTTCGGGATGTATGGGAACATATACGGGAATTTATATACCTTTGCAATGTGAATCAAAAACGCATTGTCGATGAAAGTTTCCGTCTATCTGAAAAAGTGTTCCTCCACGACCTCGAACATCTGCTTCCGGGTGCGTGAGAAGAACGTGGATATAAAGGTCGTTTCTCCCCTTACTGTATATGACAGGTATTGGGATGCCGACACCCTCAGTTACAAACGCACTGCGGCTGTTCCTGCCACCGAACAGAAACGGCTGCCCGGACAGATTGCGGTCATCATCGAGCATGTTGAAAACACCTTCTCGGACAAGGCGGACAGCAAATGGTTGAAACAGGCCATCGAGAATGTGCTGTACCCTGCCCGTGCTTTCGAGCGCAACCACCCGAACCTGCTCCGCAGAATCCATGAGTATCTGGAGAAGTTTGACGGTGCGGACAGAACGAAAGAGCATATCATCCGCTTCGAGCGCAAGATGTCACGTTATCACGACTATCAAAGGGAGATATTAGGCAACAGCGACTTTATGCTCTTTGTGGAGACGGTAACACTGGAACAGATGAACGATTTCCGGGTTTATGTCGTAAATGAACATCTGCTGCAACAGGAGCATCCCGATTTCTATGCCTCACGCCTGCTCATCAAACGCAAGCCCAAGCCGCTTTCCGGCACTACCGTCATCAACATCATGAACCTCTTCTGTACCTTCCTGCACTGGTGCAAGAAGATGAAGTATTCCGACAATGAGGTCTATGCGCTCTACGGCTGCAAGGAGCCAACATACGGCGACCCTTTCTACCTTACATCCGAAGAGAGAAATATCCTATACGACGCGGATTTGGACGACAAGTCCAGACTGGCTGTCATTCGTGATATTTTCGTATTTCACTGCTATGTCGGCTGCCGTGTGGGAGACCTTTACCGGCTGACAGGAGACAACATCAAGGACGAATTTCTGGAATACATGCCGCAGAAGACGAAGAAGTGTCAGGCAAAGACCGTAAGAGTCCCCCTCCACGAAAAGGCATTGAAGATACTGGAACGCTACGATGCAAATGCGGACCGACTGTTTCCGTTCAAACCTATACACACCTATAATTTGGGCATACGTGAACTTTTGAAGCATTGCGGAATAGACCGTATGGTCACCATTCTTGACACACATGGCTATAATACTGTGCAGAAGCCATTGTATGAAGTAGCCACCAGCCACACGGCACGCAAGACATTCGTAGGCAACCTGTACAGACAGGTACCCGACCCGAACCTGATAGCTTCCTTGTCGGGGCATGTGGAGGGTAGCCGGGCATTCAACCGCTATCGAACGATTGATGATGACATGAAGCGGAAACTGGTAGATATGATAAACTAAGGAGGACATATATATGAAAGTGACGGCATTCATCAGAAAGACATCGGCCAAGAACAACGTGACGGATCTGGCGCGTGTCTATTTCCGTGTCCGAGACATCGGAGGAGTGGACATCAAGGCTGCAAGCGAGCTTTCCATCAACCCCAACCACTGGAGCGCGGAGAAACAGGGTTACAAGCCACGTGTGGCTTTGGTCTCGGAAGAGAAGCGGATGAACTTCGACAGGGACATCCAGCAGATAACCCACCTTATCACCAAGGAGTACCACCGTGGCGTGGACGGCAACTGGCTGAAAGGGCTGATAGAGGAATACCACCATCCCAACATCAATGCGAGGGGCGGCAACAAGGCAGACGAATACCTGCTGTCATATCAGATTCAGAAATACATGGACGAGACACCTCTTGCCGATGAAAGCTGGAAACATCACCGTGACAATCTGAAGAAGGTGCTGCGCTACGAGCGTTTCCGCCATGAAGTCATGCACCAGCGAGGATTTCTCCTTTGCATTGACTCCATTACCGCTGACGACATCCGTGATTTCAAGTTCTGGATGCAGGAGGAGTATAAGTACGTGGAAATGTACCCTGTATTTTATAAAGACGAATTGCCCCGCGATGTTGCCCAACAACGTTCCGAGAACAGCATGTCGGGAACACTCTACCGCATCCGTACCGTCATCAAGTGGTGCATCAAGCGAGGACTGACGAGAAACAACCCTTTCGACCAGTATCAGATTGCACAGCCGATGTACGGCGACCCGTTCTACCTGACCCTTGAAGAAAGGGACAAGGTGTACTATGCCGATTTAAGTGAAATGGGAGCCACCTATCCGATCTATCGGGACATTTTCATGTTCCAGTGCCTGATAGGCTGCCGTGTGAGTGACTTGAACAGACTTACCAAGGCAAATATCGTGGACGGTTGTGTAGAATACATTCCGCAGAAGACCAAGCTGGAACACGCCAATACGGTGCGTGTGCCGCTCAACCAGAAGGCATTGGATATATTGGAACGCTACAAAGAACTGGAAGATGCGTTGCTTCCACGGTTCTCCCACTTCGGCTATAACAAGAAGATAAAGGAAATCCTCAAATATGTAGGCATCGACCGCATGGTGAGAGTCCTCGACCCGAAAACGCGCGAGGATGTGGCAAGACCTTTATACGAAGTGGCCACCACGCATACGGCACGCAAGACGTTTATCGGCAACCTCTACAAGCAGGTCAAGGACCCGAACCTGATTGCCTCCATGTCGGGTCATTCGGAAGGAAGCCGGGCTTTCGCGCGATACCGCAAGATAGATGACGAGATGAAGAAGGAGCTGGTGAACCTGTTGGATTGATTTTCTTTATATCCCTCCTTTTATAATTATCATATTTCACTGACATATAACGAATATGGATGAGCAGAAATTGACATACGAGCAGTTCAAGGCGGACATTCTCCAATGGAAAAACACGCACCGGGAGGAATACAGCCGCTTCGCACGTCTGATGACCAACGGAGACGAGAGGCAGTACCTCGCCATCTGTCAGGCCATATTCAGGCAACTGCCCGGAATCAGGCGTGAATGGGAACTGTCATGGAACGATGACAGCACGGAGGGATTTGAGAACATTGATCTGCAGTTCAAGGAGAACGCAGTGCCCAGACAGATTGTGGAGTTGTACCGAGAACAGAGGGATGAGGATAATCCTTTGCCCGATGTGACTTCTCCCACAACACTATGGGGTAGGATAAAATCCTTTTTTGGCAGTAAGCCCAAAGAACCGGATGTCATTCTTTCCGCACCGCTTGTGCTGAGCTGGCTCTATTACGGCAAGAGTTTCGAAGCGATGGTGGGCATGGTCAGCAGGCAGGCTAAGAATCCAAAGGTGGACAGTGCGGACAGGCAGAGCTGTTCCTTTGTCGCCAGACAGATTATCAGTGTGTCTATAAAGAATGGCTTCCGTACCCAAGCGGACTGGGACAGGTACTTTGCCATGAACAACGCCATTGAGAGCGGTCATATCGGAGAATGGGCGTTGCAATCGGTGGCCGATGATATGACCGGTGAAACCGAGCCGTCCAAACATACCGGCATAAGCCAATCCGTCACTGAATCTGTGAACGAATTTACAGCTACAAGTGATGTCCCGAAGTCGCGAGGGCGGCAGAAGGCAAAGGAAATTCCTCTTATAGATTATCTTGACTGTGACAACAAGGAAGCAGTCATCGGAGTTATCTGGAAATTCATCTCCAAGTATGATACGGCTGCGGAACAGGCTTTGACCTATTACGCCTTGAACGAACTTGGGCTGCTGGTCGGTATGGGCAGCGCAAAGGAGTTCGCCGCCGCACTCATCCGCCAGTTCGAGGGTATGGGAAGCATGAAAAGCGAAAGTTCCTACCGTCAGGCCATCCACATACTGACAACAACGCAGCACGTCATGAAAGACGGAGTGAATAGGATGTGTGTCATGCTCAATGGCGACATTTGCCAGACATTGTTGGCCGAACTCAAGGCTGAACTTACGGGAGCAGTGAACGGCGCTATACATCCACCAGCAGACAAACCTCCCGAAATGGGGTAAAATAAAGCGGTTTGGGAGTTGTCACAATTGTCTTTTTTGTCATAACAAATATGCCAACTCGTTTTATTTCAATTACTTTTAATTCGCCTATACTTTTGCACCGTCAATCCTTTCCCGAGGGTCGGCGGTGCTTCTCTTTTATAAGCCATCGGAAGCGGAGCATCAGGGAACTTTTGAAGATGGTCATCACAAACTTCAAAATTGATATTTATGATTACCATAGAAAGTCTGGTCGAACAGGGAGCAAACGTAAAGCTGGAAGTCACTCCCACAGACCTCAAGATGTTTGCAGAATCCATCGTGCAGCGTACCATCATGGCGCAGCAGGAAGAGCAGAGAGCCGCCATATTGCGTGAAGCGGAAGAGACCTATCTCAACACAAGGCAAGTCCGCGAATTGTTGAACGTATGCGAAGGCACACTCAACCTGTGGGCGAAGCGCGGCTACCTCGTACCCGTCAAGGTCGGCAACAAGAACATGTATGCCAAGTCCGACATCCGCAGGGTACAGACAGGAAACAAGTCCGAGAGTGTAACATCCTATTGCAAGAAGAACAATGGCTGACATGAAAAACACCCGGCTTGAACTATGCAACCGAATCCGTATGGAGGCGGAGCATACCGAAGATACAGGATTTCCTCTGGATGTGTTTCCCCAGACCATACAGTCCATTATACTCGATATGGCCAAATACGAGAACTACAAGACAGAGTTCATCGCAACGTCCATGCTGTCGGCTGTATCAACGGCATTGGGCGGTACATACCGAATCCGTATCAAAGGCGACTGGCAGAGCAACGGCGCACTGTATGTCATTATGGTAGGTAGACCCGGACTGGGCAAGACTCCACCGCTGGAAGCTGCCTACCGGCCTCTCCGAAAACATGACTATGCCCTGTTCAAGGCATACGAAGCGGAATTGGAGTCGTGGAAAGCTGTCGGAGGAACAGGAAACAAGCCTGTCTTGAAACGAACCATTGTATCGGACTTCACTCCCGAATCCCTGTTGCAGACACACAACAACAATCCGAGAAGCGTTGTCATTCTAGTGGACGAAATTATGGGTATGTTCAATTCCGCCAACCGCTATACCAACGGCCAGCTCATAGAACAGTTGCTCACCGCTTGGAGTGGTGGGGCTTTGGATGTGACGAGGGTAAGCAGTACCACTCCGATTCATATAGAACGGCCATGTATCAATATCATCGGGACCACGCAGACCAAACGGATTCACGAACTGCTTACAAAAGGCTTTGAGGAGAACGGACTGCTTGACCGCATCCTGTTCGTATTGCCCAAATCCCCCGAAATATCGCAATGGATAGACCGGGATGATGACGGGGAAATAACATCATCGGCTGCGGCGCGCTGGGAGAAAATACTGGACAAGGTGCTTGCCTTGGACTATGACACCGGGACAGAAGAAAGAACCGCCCATGTACTGTCTATGGACAAGGAAGCCAAGGGGTACTTCTTTTCTTGGTGGAACGGGAAAGTGGAGCGTATCAACCGGATAGAGGATGATGCCGAGGTTGACAGCCGCGAGATGAAGCATCCGGCTCATGTCGCACGGCTGGCTCTGATTATCCAAGTCTTGCGTTATGCTGCCGATGAAAGCCATTTGCAGTTTGTGGATATGGTATCGGTGAAATCCGCCATCCGTTTGAACGATTATTTCGAGGATTCATACATCCGCATCCGTTCCTTCGTGGCAAACGATACTTGTGAAGACCCTCCCAAGATATTGATTTCATTGTTGCCTGATACATTCGATACAAAGACGGCCATTGCCATAGGCAAAGAATTACAGGGTGTCAGCGAGCGCACGGTAATGAACTACCTCAAGGAACTGTGTCGCAGCCGGCTTCTGCGGAAAGCCAAGGCTGGGCATTACGAGAAAATCATATATGAATCTGGTAAATCATCCACAACCGAATATGAATCATCAACCAAAGACTGCAATGAATGACACTCTGTTGCAGCTTGCAGTGTCTTCAGTTTTGCAGTTTGGGGTGTTGAAAAGCGGAAAATTCCTGCAAGACTGCAAGGACTGCAGACTGCAAAACGGTGTTCCGCTTTGCAGGAATTAAAAATACAAGGCCATGAGCGAATACAGATTCCATCTCCAGAAATACAGGCCGGGCAGCAAGACAGCCTGTCCCCTGTGTGGCAGAAAATCCTGTTTTACCCGATATGTTGATGAGGAAGCGCAGGTATCGTTTCCTGACAGTGTGGGCAAATGCGACCACATCAACAGTTGCGGCTACCACTATACACCGAAGGAGTATTTCCGGGACAATCCGCTTGTCAAAGAGACTTTAACCGTGCAGCAGAGGATTGGTGATAGTACGGCGACAGGAGTCAGGCCAACAGTAAAACCATCGCCCAATCCAGCACTGCAAATCTCTTATCTGCCCTCCGATTGGGTAGATCAGTCCATGCAGAGGCTTGACATCAACCCTTTATACCGATACCTTGCAACAGTGGCAGGCAAAGAGAAAACGGATCGGCTGTTCAATCTCTATAAGGTCGGTACATCCAGAATGTGGAACGGAGCGACCGTATTCTGGCAAATAGACATCAACAGTAATGTCCGTGCAGGCAAGATTATGGGCTATGATGCTAAGACCGGGCACCGGATCAAGCATCCGTTCAATCAGGTAAACTGGGTACATTCGGTCAAAAAGACACCGGACTTCCATATGAAGCAATGCCTGTTCGGTGAACATCTGCTGGCGGATGCTTCATCTTCGGCAAAGACTGTCGCCATTGTCGAGAGCGAGAAGACGGCATTAGTTGCCGCCCATTTTATTCCGGACTTCATCTGGCTTGCCACAGGTGGTATGCACGGATGCTTCAACAGCGAAGCCATGCAGGTGTTGCAGGGACGTGAGGTGATTCTATTTCCCGACCTGAAGGCTACGGAAGAATGGCGGCGCAAAGTCCCGATGCTGCAATCCGTTTGCAGACGTGCCACTTGTTCCGATCTGCTGGAGAAGATGGCGACCGACGACCAGCGTGAGGCAGGATTGGACATCGCCGACTTCCTCCTGATGGAAGATACTCCGCAGATGATTCTTACAAGGATGATAGAACGTAACCCTGCATTGCAGTTGCTTATTGACGAATTTGATCTGGCATTGGTCGAGTAATCCGAAGCCTTGCTTCGGGAGTTCGTAAGAAAGTCCATAACACAATAAGGACTTTTTGCCTGACAGCAACAAAGTCCCCTCTGCATCCGGCAAAATCCGAATCGGAGTGAGCAAGCTCAAACATCAATCATTTATCAAAAAACATTCATTATGACAACAGATAGGAAACAGGCCATGCACGTTGAAGCCGGCAAATCATTCAGCACAGCAGAAGCCAATGAGAATGAACGTCGTTGGAATGAGGACAAGATTGACAAGAAGAATCAGGATCCGACCAACCACTATGACAAGACCAGAATGAAACTGAATTTCGAGATTGGCCCTGACGGAAAAATCCATCCGTTGGGCTATCAGGAGAAACCGCTTGAAGTTCGTCTGCAGGAACGGCTGGATGCATTGGGGTGGAAACCCTTCAAGCCGGACAGCAAGATCCAACCGAATTGTTGTGCTAAGTTTATCTTCGGTGGCAACCATGACAGGACGCTTGCAATGGCGTTCGGAAATCAGACCGTCAGTCTGGAGAAAGATGCTGACAACAGCCACTTGCACCGATGTGAAGAAGTCGAACATTGGGCAAAGGATGTCTATGACTGGTGTGTCCGCAGATACGGACAGGAAAACATTGTCGGGTTTCAGGTACACCTTGACGAGAGCAGTCCACATATTCATGCTCTGATCGTTCCGGTCGGAGTCCGTCCCAAAAGCGGACGCGAATGTGTGATGTGGTCGGCAAAGTTCGGGAAAGACCGGTTTGAATACGGCCGAATATTGAAAGAGATGCACACTTCTCTATATGAAGACGTAGGCAGCAAATACGGCCTTGAACGTGGCGACAGTATTGACGGACGCAATGTACAGCACCTCCACAAGCGCGAATATATCCGCAAATTGACCAAAGAGGCAAAGCAAGCGGAGAAAGCAGTCAAAGGGCTTCAATCCATGATGCGGCATCTGGAATCAAAGATTTTCAGTTACAGCCGCCAGCTTGAAGATGCGGAAAAGGAACTGGCTTCCGGCAGGATAACCCTCGACAGGTATGAGGTGCAGAAAGCGGATATACAGAAACTCATTGCCGAGTATCAGACCAAGCTCGAAGACAAAGCCGACAAACTCAACGAAAAGGAGCAGGAATTGGAACGGCTGACAATGGATGCTACAAAGGCTCGTTCAGTTGTCCAGCCCTTCCGAAACCATAAGGTTGACTTCACACCGCCGCGAATTACAGAGAAAGTTCCTTTGTTCGGTACGGACAAGTGGGTCGAACGGCAGAACCGGCACATCGCCAAGCAGTTTACCGAGATTATCCGCAAGATTGAATCACTGTATAGGAATGATGCAGCACGGCAGGTTGAAGCTGCCCAGCACAATACTTTGGCGGATTACGGCGAGTTCTACCGGCTGAAAAGGGAAAACCAGTCCCTTTCAGAGATCAACCAAGAACTGGAATCAGAACTGAATACATTGCTCGACCAATTGTCTGTACCGTCAATCCGCAATCTGATTTTTACCGTTGCCGATGCACTCGTCGGTGGCCAGCCTGTACCTATATCCTCTGGTGGCGGAGGAAATTCCGATTTGGATCTTCGCTGGGATGGGCGCAGACCGGACGAGGAGGAAGAAGCGTATCGGAGGAGGTGTTTGCTTCATGCTTCACGAGTAGCTAAATCTGTAAAAAGCGGATATAGGAGAAGGTAACCATCCCTTTTAGTGTGCTGTAGTAAGGCTACGGCACACTATATTTTAACTACACATACGCCCCATTATGAGAATGTGCCGTTTGAGGTGCCGAGTTCATGGGTGTGGACAACTGTGAATGACATATCAAAATCAATTTTATATGGTGTAAGTAAATCTGCGAAATCAGAAGGTAAATACAAATTATTGCGCATAACTGATATTCAAAATAATCAAGTAGATTGGGGAACTGTTCCGTTTACAGATTTTGATGAGGATAAGGTATCTTCATACATTTTGCATGATGGAGATATTGTATTTGCACGAACAGGAGCAACAGTTGGAAAATCATATTTAATTGATGGGCTTAGACAAAAGGCTATTTATGCGTCATATTTGATACGAGTACAAACATTTGACTTGATTTTACCGGAATATGTAAAACGATTTTTTGAGTCTGGTTATTATTGGGAGCAAATTGAATTAGGCTCTGTAGGCATAGGACAACCAAATGTAAACGGAACGATTCTTGGAAATTTAAACATTCCATTACCTCCTCCTGTCGAACAACAACGTATCGTGGCAGAAATAAAAAAGTGGTTTGCTTTAATAGACCAAATAGAGCATGGCAAAGATGATTTGCAAAGCATCATAAAGCAAGCAAAAAGCAATATTCTTGACCTCGCCATTCATGGTAAACTTGTACCGCAAGACCCGAATGATGAACCGGCCAGCGAACTATTGAAACGCATAAATCCCGACTTCACACCTTGTGATAACGGGCATTATGAGAACTTGCCGGATTCTTGGTGTCTTACAGATATTAAAAGTATATTTACAATCAATCCTAAAAATAAAGTTCTAGATGATGTCATTGCAGGGTTTGTGCCTATGACTAACATTGCAGATGGTTATTCTAATGAGTTCAGATTTGAACCAAGATTATGGGGTGATATAAAGAAAGGATTTACTCATTTTGCGGAAGGAGATATAGTTGTGGCCAAGATTTCACCATGCTTAGAAAATCGAAAATCTGCGATTGTTACTTCACTTCCTAATGGTATAGGAGCAGGTACTACGGAACTTTTTGTATTCCGTTCACAATGTGTTTTACCAGAATACGGTTTATACTTCTTCAAGTCAGATTTATTTATAAGCCATTGTGTTGGTACCTTTAATGGCGTAGTCGGTCAGCAACGAGTATCAAAATCCATTATAGAGTGCATCAAATTTCCTTTGCCTCCATTATCCGAACAAAAGCGAATTGTAGATGCTGTTCATACAGCAATTGCCAAGTTGGATACAATAATGGAGAGTTTATAAGCTCTCCATTATTATATCAAGATGTCTGAAAGCAATATTCATTGCATTGACAATTCGCAGTTGCTCATGATATGATGGTATCGGTACTTCTATAGCTCTGAATAATTTTTTGTTCAAGTGAGGAATAGCGGAACCCACCTTATTTTCACGCAATGTCTTTCGGTGCAAATTGATGACTTGTAGAATATAATCAGTATTCATATGGCTGTTTATAGTCAACAGTTTGAATGTACTGCCTTGATAGCCTTCAATTGGCGTTCGGAACACTTCTCCGGAGTTTTCGCCATCTACCAGTATTAAAAGAGAATTAGCCGGAATGAACTTCCCTGCAGTCAACGTCTTTGCATCGCGTTCTCCACGCAAATATTTGACATCAAGATTTATTCTCTCTATACCATTCTGTTTTTCACCATCGTTCAAAGAACATAGTGCTTGCATGGGCACAACACACCAAGAATCCGGCAAGTTCTCATAATGCCCGATACGTTCTACTATATTGTTGTCATATTCATTATAAATCAATGTAATATGACAACGAAATTCAGAAACTATCTTGCCAAGACAAACTTGGCAAAGAACACCGTAACATCGTATGTATGGACGGTGCAGTATTTCCTCAACCACTATGGGGAAGTGAACAAAAAGAACCTGTTAGCCTACAAGGGGTATTTGGTTGAGAACTTCAAACCTCAGACAGTAAATCTTCGATTGCAAGGTATCAACAAGTACCTTGAATTTACGAAACAAGAGAAACTTAAGGTAAAATTCGTCAAGGTACAGCAGAAAAACTTTTTGGAGAATGTAATCAGCGATGCCGACTACAAGTTTCTCAAAACGCGCCTGAAAGCGGACGGTTATGATGAGTGGTATTTTGTCGTATGGTTTATGGCGGCTACCGGTGCGCGTGTTAGTGAACTGCTCCACATCAAAGCAGAACATGTACAAATCGGACATCTTGATCTTTACAGCAAAGGTGGGAAAATACGCCGTCTGTATATTCCGAAAAATTTACGCATGGAAGCCACGAAATGGCTCAAAGAAAAAGGTCTTGCGTCAGGCTACATATTTCTGAACAGATTCGGAGACCGAATTACAACACGCGGCATAGCCCAACAGCTGAAACACTTTGCGGAAAAATACGGAATGAATAAGGAGGTTGTTTACCCTCATTCATTCCGTCATCGTTTTGCCAAGAATTTCCTTGACCGATTCAATGACCTTGCCCTACTTGCTGACCTTATGGGACATGAGAGCATTGAAACCACTCGTATCTATCTCCGGAGGACAGCCAGTGAACAACAAAAAATTGTGGACAAGGTGGTGAACTGGTAATTCCACATCAGCCCTTAGGAGTGTATTCAATTACACTTCTAAGGCTGTTTGAATATCATCAAGGGATGAGAATAGTTCTTCTACCTTTTGAACTATACGTTGTTGCTCTGCAAGAGGGGGCAAAGGAACATTTATTTTATGCAAAGCGTTGGAAGATAACCCTAACAAGCCTATTCCTTTTCCTCCTATAAGATTGTTTTCTTTCAAATACACTAAAACGTAATAATAAAATGCTACACACAAATCTCCTTTCGCTCGAAGTCTATGAATATGGTTCTGAATACAAATGTCATAATCATAGTTCCAAATAGCCGATCGCCCAATATCACCACCTTCACATACTAGTAAATCCCCTTTTGTTACAGTACACTTATCCAATTCAGATTCTTTGTATGGCATTTGTTTAATCAAAGTAAAATCAAATTCATTCCAATATACGTTAGATGTTGTTAGATAGCTTCTCATTATTCCTTCCTTGTTTGAGGAATTAAGAGCTTTACCTGTATTGTGATTAAAAATATCTCCTAAAATAGTGCATTGCCATCCTTTGGGATAATGCCCGTTATCACAAGTGATTTCAACTTTCGGATTGATACGTTTGAGTAGTTCGATAGCCGGTTCATCGTTCGGATCTTGTGATACGAGTTTGCCGTGAATGGCGAGGTCAAGGATTTTGCTTTTGGTTTGTTTGATGGTAGCCTGCAAATCGCCTTTACCATTTTCAATGATGTCAATCAGAGCAAACCACCTTTCTATTTCAGCCACGATGCGTTGTTGCTCGGTAAGAGGAGGTAAAGGTATCATTCCTTTGCATGCATCATTTGTACTTAATCTCGGCATTTTTACGCCATAACCACATTGCTGTGTATAATCAAGAAAATATGCAGAGCGCAGTACATGGCACAAGTAATGTGTTGAAATGCCATAATATGAATTGAACGGAATAATTTCAGTTGTGCAATACCCAGCTTGAGGAGCAACCAATACCTTATTCAAATATGTACGCAATTTGGAATATAGTACATCGCCTTTTTTGAATTTATGACGTACACCTTTGATGCTTCTTTCTTTTTTCGATAATATCTGAATAATGGAAGCTGTATCTTTTTCCAAATCTTCAAGTTCTAGTATCCATTCATCATCAGCAATATCTGTGACAGAAACATTATTACTGTCGCCATAATTACTTATTTCCCCTAAAGTTGCCCACACCCATGAACTCGGCACCTCAAACGGCACATTCTCATAATGGGGCGTATCGGAAGTCTTTGCAGCCTTTTTGCTTCGCTTGATTTTTCCTTCTTTAATCAACTGCTCTTTCTCCGCCTTGATGCGTTCGAGCAATACGGATGCAGGTTCATCCGTAGGGTCTTGTGGAACGAGTTTGCCACGAATGGCAAGATCGAGTATCTTTTGACGTAATTTCTTTGTATCCATATAGGCTATTCTTTGTTTAAGAACAAGTTGCAAAACTCATTCAGTTGCTGCTGCATACGTTCCTGCGGAATAAGAATGCGTTTATATTCGGCTATCATTGTCGGGCTCATACTTCGGCTCATAGCATATTCCACCACAACCCGGTCTACTTCCGGGCAGAGAATAATGCCGATAGAAGGGTTCTCGTTGGAGCGTTTCACATCTCTATCGAGTGCTTCCAGATAAAACTCCAACTGACCGAGGTCTCGCGGATGGAATTTTGTCTTTTTCAATTCCACTGCCACCAATGCCTGTAATCCGCGATGGAAGAACAACAAGTCGGCCTTGAAGGTAGACGAACCAATATTGAGGCGGTACTCTTGATCCATGAAGATGAAATCCTTGCCAAGTTCGAGAATAAACTGCTTCATGTGTTCTATCAAACCGTTTTTCAATTTTGACTCGCTATGCTTTTTCGGAAGATTCAGAAAATCGACAAACAGCGTATCCTTGAACATTATCGGGGCATTCGGATAAGCATTGAGTAATCCTTTCGACATATTGTTCTTGTTGCCCAATAAAGCCGTATATGTCTGATTGGAGATGCAACGTTGAAGTTCCCGTTTCACTAAATGTTCTTTATTGGCATAGAGTATATAAAACATCCGCTCTTCATTGCTTTTGCATCGGCATAATATCTCAATATGATTGGTTAAGGTAGTCAGTTCTAAAATCTTAGGCATTTGTCCGGTTTTTGGCTGGATGAATTGTGCAACCGGAAACTGCACAATTACAGCTACCTCCTGTGTAGGTTGGGCTGATTCAATTTGTGCAGTTCTTGGCTGCACAAATTCAGAGTTCAAATACTTTTCTACAATCGTACAGAATGTTTCCGATGAATATTCATCATAGAACATCACCATATTATAGATACTTCTTCGGCTATAGCCTTTAATGTCAGGTCTTCGAGAACGGATATATTCGGACAACTGCGTTACAACCTTGCTTCCCCATTCCTCGCTTTTCAGTTTGGCTGATACATATCTTCCGACATGCCACGCTGTGAACAACAGTTCGTTATTTACGGCTCTTGAAGCACGGCTTTTATGTTGGAGAATAATATCTATGACCTCTCCAAACTGCTGCTCCATTGATATGGCTATATTATCGTTTTCCATACACTCAATCTTCATTTATATTTGCGAGCAATTTTTCAAGTTCAGCCACAGCAGAACTTATCGTCCGGCTTTTATCTTTTATATCAGCCATCAGTTCAGCCAATGAGCGATCATCGGCTTCGCCGCCTTGCTTTATCCAAGTGATGTCAAGGCTCGTCTTGTCACGAGTAAGGAGGTCTTCTACCGGATATTTACGCCACCGCCCCTGTGGATTGTTCGCTGCATCGAAAGTTTCTACACGGTTGTTATAGCAGGAAACGAAATCATCCAAATGATGACGTTCAAGTTTGTTGGTAGCAAGCGTATGCTTTACATCTGTACGATAGTCGTAGAACCATACCTCTTTTGTGGACTGACCTTTTGTAAAAAACAATACATTGGCCTTTACGCCTTGGGCGTAGAATATACCGGTAGGCAAACGTAGAATTGTGTGTAGATTGAAATCTGTGAGTAACTTCTTTCGTATCGTTTCACCGGCACCGCCTTCAAAAAGTACATTGTCCGGCAATACCACAGCAGCACGACCTCCGGTTTTAAGCATCAACATCATGTGCTGGAGGAAGTTCAACTGGTTATTCTTTGTCTCTACATAGAAATCCTGACGGTTAATATCTACAGAGCCTGCCGGACGTGTTCCGAAAGGAGGATTTGCAAGTATTACATCCACGAGCGTAGATGGCTCTTTCTCCAATGAATCCTCGCAAACAATCGGGCTGCGGTCTGTTCCTACACCATGCAAATAGAGATTCATGGAGGCAAGTGTTACCACCAACGGCGTATTATCTACTCCGTGCAAGGCATTGTTACGCAAGAAATCACGTTTCTCCTTGCTTGCAGACTGAACTTTCATATAATCGTATGCCGTTAGCAGGAACCCGCCTGTTCCACAAGCCGGGTCGCAAACAGTTTCACCTATTTGTGGAGCAATACAATCTACCATCGCCTGAATGAGCGGACGGGGAGTAAAATACTGTCCTGCACCACTTTTCTTATCTTGTCCGTTCTTTTCGAGAATGCTTTCGTAGATGGCACCTTTCACATCACCGTCCATGATAAGCCATTGTTCTTCATCAATCATGGTAATGACTTTTTTCAGATAGACGGGCTTATCAATCTTGTTTTGTGCCTTGGTGTAAATCGTGCCAATCAAGTTCTCTTGTTCGCTCAGCTGTTTCAGTGTCTCTTCATACTGCCTGACCAAATCCAAACCGTCAAGAGAAATCAAATCCGCCCACTGGTAGCCGACCGGAATTGCCGATTCTTCTCCAAACATTTCCACATTTTCGGCATCCATCTTCAAAAAGAGAAGATAGGTGAGCTGGGTGATATAGTCGGTAAACCCGATACCTTGTCCGGCAAGTGTGGTTGCCAGATTCCAGACCTTCTTGGTAAGCGATTGCTCTGTTATATTATTTGTTGCCATATTATTGTTCTTATGCTGCTTTTCTTAAAACTACGAATGTATAAAGAGAACGAAGTGCATCATCTGCTTTCTGTATATTGCCGAATGCACGAATCATTTGTGCTGCATGGGTAGCATCGTCCTCACGAATATCCCTGACGGTACAAGCACCGTTGGCGGCGATATAATCCACTATACGGCTGATAATTTCACGCTGCTTGTCGGTTATTTCGCGTTGGTTTTGCCCTAACCACAGGTTGAAATACTGTTTTGATGTGTAGACTATACTATCCAATCGCTCTATTTGACGGAAAGCAAAGCGCACAAGCTGTATGATGTTCGTCAGGGCTTCGCTTTCCTCTTTGGTCGTAGAACGTCGTACACTATTAGGATTTACAATGGCATACGAGTTCCAGAGTTGTTTGGATGTAAAATGGTTGTTTGCCATTTTGAGTTTGTTCTCCAAATCCTTCAGCATCAAATAGGTTATAGGCTCACCCTCAGTGTTGTAAATGATGCGTAAAGCCTCTATCTCATCGCTGTGCTTTTTGCAGAAATCCTCGAAAGCATCTGTCGTGCTTTTTGCTTCCTCAATGGAAAATCCCTTATAGATAAGTGTGTCTTCTCCCGGCATCAAAGTGTTGACAAACCCTGCGGCAAGGATGAGCAAGTACCTCCGTGCATCTGCATGGTGAGCAAGCGGAGAAACCAATCCTTTACGTTCATTGTTAGGCTCATTCACACAGATAAACGGAGGGAGAGTGTTATTTTCAAGCGCATTATAAATTCTGGAAGCAAGTTCCTTCATGTCGTCATGAGCCAAGCGGGTGAACTCTGTTCGCTGCGAGCTGTCAGCCTTGTTGTATATTCGGGAAAGCGTTGCTGCAATACGTTTCAAATACTCATCAGGGAGATAGCCATGACTGATACGCTCCAACAGTTCTTTTAGGGTGATTGTCTTTGTCGTTGAGTCATCAGTCGCTGTTGGAATTGTCTTTTCATGTTCTGTCACACCCACTGCATCTACCAGATAGAAACAGTCTTTGCTATATGCGTTTGGGGTAACATTGCGCAGTTGTTCATCTCCGATTATACGCACACCGCGCCCTTTCATCTGTATGTAAAGGGGCAATGATTCTACATCACGCATAAATATCACTACTTCCAATGGCTTCACATCCGTACCGGTTGCAACCAATGTGCAGGTCACTGCAATACGGAAATCCTTGTCGTTGCGGAATTGACGAATCAGTTCGTTGCTGTCGCCTGCCGAATAGGTAATTTTCTGAACAAAACGGTCATCTGTGCGCCCGAACACTTCTTTGGCTATCTGTACGATATTGGTTGCATGAGTTTCGTTTAGAGCAAATATCAATGTTTTGGGCAGGTAGTCTATGTTCTTGTCTCGCTGCGGATCATTGAACAACTCTGTGTAGACTACATCGCGATAAGTGGATAAGATAAGTTTGATTTGCGCCGGATTGATAATGCTTCGATTCAGTTCTTTATTGGTATAGTTTTTCGTCTCTTTGTTGCAGACGGTCTTCACTTCTCCAGTATAGCAGGTTTCTTCCTTAACCTTTTCTCCTTCCAAGATGGCTCCTCCGCTCTCGGTAACTTGTGTCTTGATTCTGTATACACGGCAATCCACATTTACTCCGTCGACTATACTTTGTTCCAATGTATAGTTGACAACGCGGTTGTTATTAAAAAATGCCATTGTTTCCGGAATAGGCGTTGCGGTCAATCCTACAAGCTTTGCCGTATCGAAGTATTCCAATACCTTCTTCCAGTTTCCATAAATGGAACGATGGCACTCGTCTATGATAATCATGTCAAAATAATCATGCGGCAAATTGGGATTTGGCGGTAAAGTGACCTCTTCCGTCGGTTCATTGTCGTCATCGTAATCATTATCTTCGATGGCTTCTCCTTTCAGAAAAGAGAAAAGACGCTGTATCGTCGAAATAATCACATTACTGTCAGAAGGTATAGACGCAGAGCGAAGTCGGTTTACTGTAAATATAGTATTGAACGCATCTCCGTTTTCTGTCAATCGGAAAGTTCCGAATTCTCCCTCCGCTTGTTTGCCAAGATTATTCCTGTCTACAAGGAACAGAATTCTTCGCATCGGGGTATATGACAGCATACGATATGCAGCAAGACAGGCTGTATATGTCTTACCTGCCCCTGTAGCCAGTACCATCAGAGCGCGATTTTGCCCACTACGAAAGCTCTTTTCCAACTCGGTTACAGCCTCGTACTGGCAATCGCGTAATCCTTTCTTGCGTAAAGTAGGAAGCCCGGCAAAATAATCATTTATCCCTAACTGCTTGACTAATTCATAAGGAGTGGGAAGAGTAGTTATCTGTTTGAAAGAAGAATTCTGTTTGCGGAAATCGCAGAAATATAGTTCTTTCCCGTTTGAAGTAAAGATGAAAGGTAGCGGCTTCTGATACGCCTGATAGATTTTAGGAACACTTCTGGCGTATAAGGCAGCCTGTTCACTTACTTTATTGGAAAAGGCATCCACATCCTCCCTTTTAGCTTCAAGCACACCAACTGCCTTTCCATTCAGAAAAAGGAAATAATCGGCTTCGAGATTACCTTTCAGCAGCCCTTCCCGTATGGCAACGGCAGAGCAAGTTGGTTCGTAGTCTTCTCTATTAACCACTTTCCAACCGGCATCGGTAAACCACTGATCTATTTTTTGCCTCGCTTTTTCTTCAGGTGTCATAAGTTCCTATATCTCTAAATTATCGGAAGTTGCATTCTAAAAATAATGGATATCCCCAAACGCTATTGACGTTCGTCCTTGTCCGTTATCAGATCTTTCAGATCCACTTGAAGTATCTCTGCAATCTGCTGCAACGTCTCCAGATTCGGCTGGATTCTATTACACGCATAGGCATTAACCATACTGAAACTCTTGTCAAGTTGCTTGGCCAACCAAGTTTGAGAGATACCTTTATCCGACAAAACAGCCTTTATCCTATTCAACTTCATTTTTAGACGCAATTTTATTGTGCAAATATAGTGAATTATATTCGATAGTCGGATTTCTTTTTGTACTTTTGTCGAATAAATTAAAAATAGCTATGATTCTAACAGAAAACCAACTAAAAGATCTTACTCTTGCTGCTGATGCTATTTCGGAAACTCATCAGCAAACTAGACATTTTTCTGCTGGTCAACGTGCATCCGTATTCCTCTCTCATAAACATGACGAAATTAGCCAACTCAAACGAGTTGCCTACATTTTAGAAAATTTACATACTAGCATTTATGTTGATTGGCTTGATAATTCTATGCCCAAAACTACTTCTGGAGTTACAGCGACAAAAATTAAACAGCAAATTAAAAAATATGATAAATTCATATTGATTGCTACTGATGGTGCTATTGACTCAAAATGGTGTAATTGGGAATTAGGTTACGGCGATGCACAAAAATTTGACTTAGGGAAAATAGCATTATTTCCAATTGCTCAGAATGATGGTAGCTGGAAAGGTTCTGAATATATGCAGATATATCCGAATATTCAATATTATTTTGGAACAGAAAAATATTCAAACGGGGAATGGATACCTAGAGGATACTACTATCGTTACAAGTATAAAGATGGAAAATTTTATCTCAAAAAATTATACGATTGGATTATATCATAGTTACTTATAAAGGACAACAATTTTCATGGCATATAAATACCAACTTATCTTTCTGGGAGATATTAAAAATAACGCTTGTAATACAATTAAAGTTCGCTTTTTTGAGAAGATTCTGAGTATAGGGTTGAATAGCAATATGTTTGAGCTAGTCTATGTCGATACTTTCTTCGAAAAATATTCAAATAAACAGCCAACTTTCGCATTCTATTTTGGTGACATAAATCATTCGGAAAAAGATATCGATGCTTTAAAAGTTCTCCTTGATAATGGAGATGCTATTTTGCCAATATATTTTGGGGAAAATTTTGAAGCAGAAGTTCCTGAAATCATTCATGTAATGAATGGAAAACAATATGTTGCTGATCATATTGAAAAGTATATTAACTATGCATTTGAATCAATGAGGTTATTGAGAGAAAACCGGAAGCTATTCATTAGTTATCGCCGGACGGACTCTTCTGCTGTGGCCAACCAATTATTTGATGCTTTTGTCCGGAATAATTACGATGTATTTCTTGACACATATTCTATCAATCCAGCTAAAAATTTTCAAGAAGAATTACATCACCGGATGACGGATTGCGATGTACTAATTCAGCTATACACCAATGATTTTAAAAATAGCAAGTGGTGCAATGAGGAGATTGTATCAGCGAACCAAAAACAAATTGGAGTGGTTGAAATTATCTGGCCTGATTGTACCCCAGACATACACAATTTATTATGCGAACCTATCCAATTAACACAAAAAATGTTTGTGAATGAAGATTTTCATAATGAATCTTGTCGTATTACCGAAGAATGCATTGAGAACATCGTACATACGGTAGAGTCTATTAGAGCTAGGAACCTCGCAGCAAGACAAGACAACCTTGTGGGAGAATTTGTTGAAGAAGCCCGTAAACAAGGGCGACAACTTATACAAGAGTATCGCTATCTTGTGGAAACTTTGAAAGACAATAGAATTAGATTGTTTATTCCGGCAATAGGAATTCCACAATCTTATGACTGCTTCGATTCGCTACGTTTTAGAAAATTGCTTGATAACGAAAAACTTGAATTATTCCTCATATATGATGACTTGCGCATTCGCAAAAAATGGATAGAACATCTGGAATGGTTAAATGAATCATTAGAGGTTAAGACTATTAAAAAAAGAGATTTTGAATTATGGCTCAAAAGCAATTGAATATATTCTTGTCTGCAAGTATTCCTATGTTAGGAAGAGATGAAAAATATTTTAAAACCGCAGATACAATCGCAATACGTGATTCCGTATTAGCTTTAGCTAGCGTGGCATTGCCTAAGTATAAACTGATTTGGGGAGGCCATCCTTCAATAACACCGCTTATAGCTAGCATTTTGCAGCATTCGGGATTAGACATACAGAGCAGCGTAACTTTGTATCAATCTACGTATTTTGAACAGTTCTTTCCTTTAGAAAACGAAAGTGTTGCTCATATTATAAAGACCGACGATATGGGAAATAAAGATTTGAGTATAAAAGTGATGAGAAAACATATGCTTGGTGATAATGAATTTTACGCTGGAATATTTATTGGAGGTATGGAAGGTGTAGAAGATGAATATACAATGTTTACCCAGTTGCATCCAAAAGCAAAAGTATTTCCTTTGGCTAGCACTGGAGGTGCTGCCAAAATCATTTATGACAAATATTTTGATGGCAAAGAACCTGAATTATGTATTAACTTGGCATATTCTTCATTGTTTAAAGACTTACTTAATTTATAAATAATAAATAGTTATGGGACATAAGATTTTTATATCATATAAATATGGTGATACTTCTGTGAAACATCTTGAAAGAACACCTTGGTACGAATCAACTAAAGTTCGTCACTATGTTGATGAACTACAGGATAAACTTGAAGATGATGATCACATTACATTGGTCTTGGCATCGTGCAGCGGAGCGGCAACTCCTGTTACGCTGCATCATATCTTCGTCCAACTCCGTAAAATGTCGCCAAAAGAACGGCAGAGCATTACCCGACCGCTCCTCCACTGCGTTGCGGCCGGCATCACGGATCGGCCGTGCGTCAAAAAGACGGGACGACTCCGATGGAGGCGCCCCGCAAATTTTACAGCAGTATGCTGCTACGTTCGAATACACTATCTGTACTCGAACGGTATAGTAGACGACTTAACGGGAACGTCGATAGCATTGGTTACGGCGTAACCCTTATCGACAAGCTCCGTTACGAAGAATATCACATGACAATTCTTCACGACCCAACTTTCATCCAAGGTCATCGTAAAGAGATGCTCACCGGTACCGCCGGCAGCCAGCGCACCGACCTCATGGCCGGAATAATCCGAACCAGAGTAACGGCTGTTCACGTGGCGGATAACATTATTATGCGTGTTGAAATCGTAATCCCCCTTCATACCATTGTTCAGTTGAGTACCTGTCAGACCATCTTCCAGCACCCAAGCGCCTACGCGGAACGAACCGGAGCGAGCTGCTTTCACCGTAACACGAGCGACCAATTTGTTTCCAGCAACTTCCATACCGACCGAAATACCTGCCCCAGCATCCGCAGAAAGCGATTTGTCGATCGCCTGCTTGATATTGGATACGTTGTTGTTGTAACCATTATTCCCTACCCCTGTCTGGAAATCGAAATTTACATAAGGATACGTGCTGACACCCATAGCGTAATCCAAAGGCACATCGGGCTGATAAGGATCACCCCCATAGGTGTGACAGGCTGCCAGTACGGACTTGTCCGCATATTCGGCCGACTTGCGTACATCTTCCATCGCAGCGATCATAAAAGGACAGTAGCCGCAACCCAAGCCCGTGAACTGCGTGATGAGCGTCCGGCGGACGAACGAGGTGTTGTCCGGCTGGGGATCTTCCGGAGCGTCAGGCACCGAGAACTCTACAGCAGAAATGGTTGTCGGACGATCTTTGGTATTGTGGGTCTTATAAGCAACCCAGAACGAAAATTCACCCGGCTCGGTAACAGTGTACACAAGCGTGTTGTCCTCGATGGTGAATTTCGAAAGGTCGAGCACGTCGTTGCTCTTGGCATCGTAGAAAGCGACTGCGTCGAGCGACAATTTCACTTTGTCATAATAGACATTAATGCGGGCGGCATCCTGCCCGTCGGCATTGATTACCGTCGTCGATGCCGTCACCTGCAGACCGTTTTCGATGTTTTCATTCGTACCCCCATTGCCGTTTTGACCGTTACCGGGGGTCACCGGATCCTGCCCCGAACATCCCGCGCTCAACATAGCCATACAAAGCGCAGGGATAATGAATTTCTTGAATTTCATAATCTGTTTTTTAATTAAAAGGATGAAGTGATCACAAGGTTCAGACCCGTGTAAGCCGGCATATAACGACACGCCCCTCCCGAACAAACATAGCCTGCACGATTGCGGCCGTAGCTGAGTTGAATACGCGTACGATTTTTCAGGTAACTGAATCCTGCACTGTAATAATTCGTTTTAGTAAAGGAGTTAGCCTCGGTCTCGTCGAGGTTATACATATCGCTCACAAAGAAACTCCAATGCGGCACCATGTTGAACTCCACCAAAGCCGCGACCCAGTCACCCTCGTAGTCGGTCGAATAAAGGTATTGCGCCTCGACGCGCAACGACTTTTTCGAGTCGAATTTGTAGGTGACATCGCCTATGAAAATGTTGGATACGTAGGTCTGACGCTGGAAACCATGACTCGGGTTGCGCTTCTGGATCGAAACAAGCAGCGAGGTTTTGAGTTTCTTGTTCCACTGGCGCTCTACATCGATGTTAATATCACGCCACATCAACTCCCGCTCGCCCGATTCGCTCTGCTCCGAACGCAGCGTATAGAAAGTGGATAAGTTGGCGTGGAAATTCCAGTAGCGATGACGGTTCGACTTGCTGCGATACGTATAGTAGAGATCCACCTGACCGCCTATTTCGCCGTCGGTATTAACGATATACGGTTCCAAATTGGCCAACAGGTAAGTGTACTGGCGCGTCAGAGAGGGCAGGTAGTTGAGTACATTGCCCGTACCAGAGCCGTAAAGCGAAAGCATCGTCCCCATACGGTCTAACCGACGGAAACTACCCGAGATGCTGAAAGGTCCGTAGTTATAACCGGCCTCGACCAAGATGGCGTTGCCGGCTGCGGCTACGTCCGCAACAGTCGAGTAGATGTCCTTCCCCTTATATACGTATTCGCCTTTGAGCGAAAGCCCCTTCCAGTCGAAATTCAGGCGGCCCGAATACATGTTCAGATTGGGCGAGGTAAGTCCGCGAGAGGCGAAGTCGATCGTCTGATCCTTGTCGAGCGACTCGTAACGGTTGACGTAGCTGCCCTCAGCCGAGAACTGCGCAGCGTTCCAACCGAAAATATCATTCAATGAAATGTGCAGATCGGCACCGCGCACCCACGAATCCGCATAGTCGGTGTAGAGCCGGGGACGACCGTACATACCTTTCACCTCGACGTAGTCGCCGAAGCGGTAGATACCCTGCACACCCTCGATCGAATTGTTGAATCCCAGCTGACGGTCTTCGAACGAACGAAAAATAAGTCCGCTGCCGAACTGGTCGAAAATATCACCCACCCGCACGGAATAGTTGTGATCCTGCCACTGGATATACTTCGAGGAGAGATAGAAGTGATAGGCTCCGGGCTGCTGACCGATCTCATATCCCTGCAATGCAGGGAGATAAGCGTCAATCTGGAGTCCCGCAGAAAAACGACCGTTCATGTAGTCGAGTTTCATGTAGTTGTTCGAACCGAAACGATCGTCGGGAGCAGTGCCTGCTGCACCCAATCCCGAGTCGTCCTGGTAGTAGATCGAGTTGCTCTCGAAACTACCGGAGAGCTGGCCCTCCCCCACGCGAACCTGCGCCGAAACGGCAAGCGTCGCCAAGAGTGCAAGCGCCAAGCCAAACAGTTTTTTCAACATATCGGAATCTTTTTTCGATTTAAAGAGTAACTCTCTTCTGCTTCCATAAAATACGCCTCCGCACCTCCAGCGGATTTGCGCATCCGGTTATTTTATAAAAGCATAAAGCAGGGGGAAAATTCCCATTCCGGGTACCTCCCCCTGCCTTATTTCAAAAGAGTCTGTTAGCGACGGATATATTTACCTGCCGCCCGCTGCTTCCAACGCTCGCGGAGCGACTTCTCGGCAAGAGGAGTAACCTTAAGCGGCTCGTAGCTCTTCGCATCAGATACGCTCGTGCGGCTCAACGGGCGGACAGCACGCTCGGCACCCAGCACATCGTTCGTCGTCACGGACTTGCCGCCCTTGACAACCGACTTCACGGACTCACCATTCCAACCCTTGGTCAGCGTCAGTGCGCCGCATACCCGGGTGTCGGTCGAATACTGTCCTCCGTACATTATCTTCGCTGCATTCGGGTAGTAAGTATCACCTTGGTACTCATATCCCCCTACAGTGATCGTAGAGTTATCGCTGCTAATCGTTACGGGGAACTCACCCTGCGTAATCGCCATTTTGCTGATACCAATGAAATAGTACTCGGCCCCCTTGTTCCATAACGTAAGCGGCGGCAGGTTGGTTACGTCGAACGGAGCGACTACGGAACCGTCGGATTTCATCTCGAGATACCACTTCGGACCGAAATCGAAGAACATAGACTCCGTATCGTAGCCGTTGTACTCTTTCGTAGTTGCGATGAAAAGGTCGTATGGCGTCTTCCAGCCGGCCAGGTAGTTGGTACTGTACTCGTACTTCGGACGGTCGATATCGAGTCCCAGGCAAAGCAGGCGGTTCTGGCCGCGCAGACGCTCATTGTAGAGCTTAAGCTGCTTCTTGAAGCCCTCGTACAACTTCTCTACCTGCTCTTTCGAGTAGTTTGTGTTATTCAGATAGTAGTCAATGACCTTCTGGGACAGACTCTCCGGACACGTCAGTCCAGAAACGATCTCCACCTTGCAGGTCATCGGCGCCTCGCCGCCCTCGTATTCAGCCGACAGCGTCCACTCACCCAGCAGACTTTCGAAATACTTCGAATCTACCGGCTCTTTATCAGGTACAGGCATAGAACGCTTCTTGCCGATGGCAGAACCATCTTTGTCGGGATCGTTGCCGGTACCCTCGTCATTGTAAGCGATTACACCCAGGTAGGTGTTGGCGTCGGGACGGGTCGAGAACATTACGTTGTAACCCTCGGCCGAGTTGATCTTCTCGATCTCATCCGGAGTAAACGCGTTACCGTTTTCGATCAGGTCGGTGTTAGTCCTGCCGGCGTTGAGTTCGACCTCCCACTCACGCTCGTAGTTGGCAGCGTACTTGGCAGTCACCGCGTCACCCGTAGTACATTTGATATTGAACCAAACTTCGTAGGGCGACTCCTCATGACCTTCCGGAGCATCGATACCGGTAACGGTTACCTCGGGAGCCGGTTTCGTAGGTTCGGGCAGCGTAAAGCCTTCGAGTTTGGCGAAAGCCTGCTTCGAACCGGTATTATCGTTGATACCCACCGCATAGACGTAATACTTCGTACCCGGCGTGAACTTAGTGAAATACTCCGTCAGGTTGAAAGAGAAGTCGGTCTGCCCTTTGGCTATCTCATAAGTCTGGACATTGAGGATGTAAGGTGCGTTGTAAGAGGTCAGCGCCCACTGCATATTCGACAGGTCGCCTTTCAGCATTGACGTCTTAATCACCTCCATATCATACTCCTCGAAAATACCAAGACACAGGTAGGATACCCCCTCGCACAACTCGAAAGTGAGCAGACCGCCGTTGGGTCTCAATTTATCGGTATTGATCTTGATCTCACCGAGTTTTTCGGGCTTCTTGTTGGTAACCTCTATCTTCTGGTAGTAGCCGGTCCAGAAATCGCCCTGCTCTACATCGTCGGCACGGGAACCGGCTTCTCCCAAGATACCACCGCCGACAGCTTCGTAGTATGCGTCCTGATCCCAAAGGGGCAAATAGTATCCCTGACCGAAGCCCCAAGGGTGCTCGCCGGATGCGAACTCGCCGAGCAGCACATAATTGAGCTGTCCAGGCACCATCGGGTTCCAGAGCGTTATCATCGAGCCTTCCTCATCGGTCACAGGCTCGCCATTCTCGTCGCGTAAAATCGAATTCTCCTCGTTGAATACAAAAACAGTATTCTCGGTAATATAGTTGTGATATATATCGTCGAAGAGATTCATCATGTCGGCGTCGGTATAGTTCATCATACTCTGATAATTATGCGTCAACATGTCTATCAGCAGATATTTGATCACATTCTCGGGATCGGTCGGCTGGAATTTCACGTTCATGCTAAAACTCATGTAGTCCACGTCAAACACGTCGTACGCGTTATCGCCGAACGAAGCGGTCTTGGCCTCAACCTCGAGAACCTTCTCAAAGAACTCTTCGTTCGCAGTGGTGGCAGCCACATAGATCACATACTCCGTATCGGGGTCCAGTTTACTTACGGTCAGCGAAGAAACGCCGTCCGCAATCGCAGATTTGACGCCGGTCGCAAAGACGATCGTTGCCGTCGGTGTTTCCTTGGCATCGGCCTTGGGCGTCGCCAGGTAAGCAATTTCTGTCAAATTAGCGGCAGTCACCTCCAATTTGACTGTCGAATACTGTGCTTCAAGGAACTTCACTTCCAATGAAGGCCAAGTACCGGGGTCTGGTTCTGTCTTGTCGTCGGTACACCCCGTCAATCCTACTCCTGCAAGCAGCATGCATACAAGAGAAAATAAATTAACAAATAAATGTTTCATAAAAAAATTTTTAATAAGGCAATTAAGGGTTTCTTCGTTTACAATATTATCATATCACCATTCGTCTGCGGTTAAAGCAAACCATCTGCATGGCCTTTTCGCAAAATACGGGTGTAAATATAAAAATTATTTTATAAAAAAACAAAAACAGAAAATTTCACCAGCTATCTATTTCCGCAATAAATGATCCACGACGAGATTCCTGCTTTCGGCGAAACGCCGGATCTCATCCTGCTGGTTGGCAAGATGCTGTTTTCCCATGCTGACACGTAAATAACCTATTATCATAATACAAATGATTTTAACCGAGGCAACGTCGCCTCGGTCGGTAAAGGTAAGCGTATGCTTCGGGAGCACCGGAATACAAAACCTTCCGGCATAAACAGTCCGGACCAGCCGCAAAGCCCGGAAAATAGATGGAATTATCATATTCGTTCGCACCGAATGATCCCCACAGCGGTTTTCTACCTCCGAATTTGGATTTTTGCCGGATTTTGCTTAATTTGGTGATATTGATCCTCTCGGACAAAGGCTACCTTCCATGACGAAACACACGATAATATTTATGACATTATTCATTTGTTCGAGTTGTCGTAGCTTGCAGGGCACGGTATTTTGCATCGATCGGCAATCGGACAATCTCAACAATCGGTTAAAATTATCGGACTACACCCTGGACCGAGCAGGCAATTCCATGATTACGGATCGGGATACGATCTATCGGTTAGCGCTGCTTTTAGGTAACGATACGACGGGATACGGAAATTGGAAACAATATTATCGAATTCCTTTCGACGGGAATCGTACCATGAGATTGGTCCTCGACGGAGGCGACGACCCGGGGCCGCGAGAATATTTAATATTGCACGACGAACACGGTAAAATTGTTCGCTATATCGAAGTTGCGGCGGAATATGGAGATGGCCCCCGCTCCAAAAAAATATATAGCGTGCTGACTAAAGACAGCCTGTATGTTTACACGGTTACTACGGAAGCATTTTTGACCGGCGACGATTTTATAGACGATACGAAACCTGCAACAGCGGATACGATGAAAAAAAGCTACCATATCGGCGACTTGACAGCGATTTACAGGTAAAACTTAGTTAAAGATTGTTCGGGCAAAGCTCAAAATTTCTCAGCAGCTCAAAATAATTCCGACATTTTACGGCATCGGATTTGGCATTATCGGAAATATTGCGTAATTTGGGTTGCAATTCGATACTCTTTGATGGCAAAAGCGACTGTACGAATTTTCAAAAATCACGGATTCAAACAAATCAACCGGAATATCGAAGAACTGAAATTTACCCTATTAAATTATAACACGGTCAGTTTCCTACGTAAAATCCGGCAGGAAAAACCGCAGCGGCAGCGAATATGAAACGAATAAGTTTTCTGGCGATATTCTTCGTCATCGCTTCTCTCGGTGCCATCCACGCCCAACAACGCACGGGTTTCGCCTATTACGACCTCGACCGCCTCTACGACACGATCCCGTCGCTCTTCTACGACGACACGGACTACACACCCGAAGGACGGCTGCGCTGGAGCGGCGAGCGTTACCGCGCCAAAGTCGAACGGGCGGGCGCTGTAATCGGCCGGATGGCGATGCCGCTCGCAGGAGTGTATGGAGTCGAAAACGAGGAGGTTGTCAAAGACTTGGTCCGGGCGTCGGACCTGCCGTACAGTTATGTGCACCGCACCCTCAATACGCTGGACGGGATGGATTTCGCCTTGCTCTACTATGCCGACCGGTTCTTCACGGAACGTATCGAAACAGGTTATGGCTACCTCTGCGTCGAGGGTATGCTGGACGGCAAGCCGACAGCCGTATTGCTGACACGCGGCGACCGATATGCCGCTGAACTGCTGGAGGAGCTGCGCGAACGAACACCCGGCATCCGGATCCTCTGTGCAGGCAAGCTCCCGTCCGGAACTGCGGAAAAGCTCTCGCTCAGAGACGCATTGGCTCCGGCCGAGCGCCGAGGGCGGGGCAATGCCTACGCACGGGGCGGCTGGTGGCTGCACGACCGAATCCTGACAGACACGGCGCTGACCGTCATCCGGGCCGATGTTTTCGCCCGGCGCGACCTGCTCGATCCCCGCAGCGGAACGCCCCTGCCGACCTATCGGCGACAACGCTATACGGGTGGCATCGGCCGATATTTTCCAATATTTTTATATATTAAATAAGTTTTTTGATTATCCGAAAAATCATCGTATCTTTGCCCCTCCGGAAAAGACGGTTTTTTCACCGTTGCCTTCCCAATGGAAGGCCTCGCCCGCAGCCCGGCGGAAACAACTCTGAAACAGCACATTTATTGGGAAAAACACTATTATAATCAACAACGACAAGTTATGGCAGACGTTAAACGAGTCTATACCTTCGGCAACAAGGAAGCGGAAGGTAACGGCAAAATGAGGGAACTGCTCGGCGGTAAGGGTGCGAACCTGGCCGAAATGAACCTGATCGGTATTCCGGTTCCCCCGGGATTCACCATCACCACCGAAGTATGCAGCGAATACTACGCACAAGGACGCGAGAAAGTCGTGGGGCTGCTTCGCCCCGAAGTGGAGAAGGCGATGAAGAACATCGAAAAACTGACCGGCATGAAGTTCGGCGACAAAGAGATGCCGCTGCTGGTATCGGTCCGTTCGGGTGCACGCGCTTCGATGCCGGGCATGATGGACACCATCCTCAACCTGGGTATGAACGACCAGGCCGTGGAAGCCGTAGCCAAGCGCACGGGCAATCCCCGTTTCGCATGGGACTCGTACCGCCGTTTCGTACAGATGTACGGCGACGTGGTGCTGGGCATGAAACCCGAATCGAAAGAAGACCACGATCCGTTCGAGGTAATCATCGAGGAGCAGAAACACAAACGCGGCGTGAAGAACGACACCGACCTGACGACCGACGACCTGAAGGAGCTGGTCAGGAACTTCAAGGCTGCCGTCAAGAAGCAGACCGGCGAGGACTTCCCGGCATGTCCCTGGGATCAGCTCTGGGGCGCCGTCTGCGCCGTATTCGGTTCGTGGATGAACGACCGTGCCATCCTCTACCGCAAGCTCAACAACATCCCCGCCGAATGGGGAACGGCCGTAACGGTACAGGCCATGGTATTCGGCAACATGGGCAGCAACTCGGCCACGGGCGTAGCCTTCTCGCGCGACGCCGCGACGGGTGAAAACCTCTTCAACGGCGAATACCTCATCAATGCCCAAGGCGAGGACGTCGTGGCCGGCATCCGCACCCCGCAGCAAATCACCCTCGAAGGGTCGAAGCGCTGGGCGGCCGCACAGAACATCTCCGAGGAAGACCGCCGCACGAAATACCCCTCGCTCGAAGAGGTCATGCCGGTGGTTTACAAGGAACTCGATGAGATCCAGCACCACCTGGAGCAGTATTTCAAGGACATGCAGGACATCGAGTTCACGATCCAGGACGGCAAGTTGTGGATGCTCCAGTGCCGCAACGGCAAACGCACCGGCGCGGCCATGGTCAAGATCGCGATGGACATGCTCCGCGAAGGGCTGATCGACGAACGCACGGCCGTGCTTCGCTGCGAGCCCGCGAAACTCGACGAGCTGCTCCACCCCGTATTCGACAAGAAGGCCATCACCAATGCACAGGTCATCACCAAGGGCCTTCCCGCATCGCCGGGCGCCGCGACGGGCCCCGTGGTATTCTTCGCCGAAGATGCCGAGAAAACCCTCGCCCAAACCGGTCAGAAAGCGATCCTCGTGCGCATCGAAACTTCTCCCGAAGACCTCAAAGGCATGCTCGACGCCGCCGGCATCCTCACCGCCCGCGGCGGTATGACCTCGCATGCGGCCGTCGTTGCCCGCGGCATGGGCAAGTGCTGCGTATCGGGCGCCGGGGAGCTGGAGATAGACTATAAAACCCGCACGATCAAAGTCAACGGCTTCACCGTCAAGGAGGGCGACTGGATCTCGCTCAACGGTTCGACGGGCGAAGTTTACCTGGGACAGGTAGCCACGATGGCCGCCGACCTGAGCGGAGACTTCGGCCAGCTGATGGATCTGGCAGGCAAATACGCCGTGCTGAAAGTCCGCGCCAACGCCGACACGCCGAAGGATGCCGCACAGGCATTCGGATTCGGCGCCGAGGGCATCGGCCTCTGCCGCACGGAGCACATGTTCTTCGAGGGCGACCGCATCAAGGCTTTCCGCGAGATGATCCTCGCCGACGACGAGGCCGGACGCCGCGTGGCACTGGCCAAGTTGCTGCCCATCCAGCGCGGAGACTTCGAAGGCCTGTTCAAGGCCATGAACGGCTTCCCCGTGACCGTCCGCCTGCTCGACCCGCCCCTGCACGAGTTCGTGCCGCACGACGAGAAAGGCCAGAAGGAGATGGCCCGAGAGATGGACGTCCCCCTCCAGAAGATCGTCGCCAAGGTCGAGTCGCTGGCCGAGTTCAACCCCATGCTGGGACACCGCGGCTGCCGCCTGGGCAACACCTACCCCGAGATCACCGAGATGCAGGCACGCGCCATCATCGAGGCGGCCATGAATGTCCGTGCGCAGGGCATCCCCGTGCACGTCGAGATCATGGTTCCGCTCGTGGGCAACCACAAGGAACTGCGCTACCAGAAAGGCATCATCGACTCGACGGCCGAACAGGTATTCTCGGAGCGCAACGACAAGATCGACTACATGGTCGGCACGATGATCGAGGTTCCCCGCGCAGCCGTGACCGCCCACCAAATCGCCGAGGTCGCCGAGTTCTTCTCGTTCGGCACCAACGACCTGACGCAGATGACGCTGGGCTTCTCGCGCGACGACATCGGCAAGTTCCTGCCGATCTACCTCGACAAGGGCATCCTGAAGAACGACCCGTTCCAGATCCTCGACCAGAACGGCGTGGGACAGCTGATCCGCGAGGCCGTATTCAAGGGCCGCGGCAAGCGCCCGATGCTCAAGTGCGGCATCTGCGGCGAGCACGGCGGCGAACCTTCGTCGGTCGAATTCTGCCACTACGCGGGCCTGAACTACGTGAGCTGCTCGCCGTTCCGCGTGCCCATCGCACGCCTGGCGGCCGCCCACGCAGCCCTCAAGGAGAAATAAGCCTTCACCCGGCAACCGCCGGAACACCCATACCAGCGAAAGCCTGCGGCGTGCATGCCGCGGGCTTTCGTTTTTAGCGACAAAAAAGTCCGGTTCGTTGAAAAATTTTTGCCGTGGCGGATAAGTTTTGTATATTTGTTCTGGCAAACAGTATTATTCGCAACTTTTGTTAAATTAAAGCAACAGACATGAAAAAGATTTTTCTTACGGTGATCGTCGTGCTTTTAGCAGTAACGACGGTTTCGGCACAGTACAAGGGCGACTGGGGAGTTGGCCCCAAAATCGGGGTATACACGAATGCGGGTGCCGACGGAGCCATCTTCGGTATCGGTGCGGCCGGACAGTACAGCATCACCGACAACTGGCGTGTAGCTCCCAGTATCCTGGCCCTTTGCAAGACGGGTTGCTCGGTGGATATCAGCGCCGACGTACAATACCTGTTCAACATCGCCCCCGACTGGCATATCTATCCGCTGGCAGGTATCAGCGCCAACGACATCGGCGACTGGTCGTGCGGTATCAACCTCGGCGGCGGCGCGGACTTCTCGATCACCCGCAACTGGGACGTTTCGGCCGGCTTCAAATGGATGATCCAGACCGCCAAGGATTATGTACCCGGCTTTGTGAAGCGCAGGAACCCCATCGTTATCAATATCGGCGCGACGTACAGGTTCTAAGCCCCATCCCGAGAGGAAACAAAATCCCGGCACTTACGAATAAGTGCCGGGATTTTTCATGTCCGCAGCCCCGATCCCGGCTATCCCGTGCCGGCTGAATAGCTTCCGCCGGATACAGGAAGCGACGGCGGAAGTTGCAAAAGTGTGATCCGCAAAATCCGAAAAACACATATCACGGCACGAGTGTTGTACGTCGTTCAGGCGACAAGGCAGCGCATCGGAGAGGTCGTCCCCAGCCGGGATGGGATCCTGTGACTAATTGACAACCACTTGATTATTCATATAAAATTAAACTGAAAGCCATGAAAAAAATTCTTCTGATCGCAACCGCGGCATTGTTTGCCTGGACGGCGTCCGCCCAGGACAACAACTACCGCAACACCCGTGACAACAACCGCAATGCGGCCCAGGCAGGCAATTACCGCAGCACGCCGGACAATTACCGCAGCGCCGTGGGCCCGCGCGTGAACTTCTATACCAATACGGGCGACGCATCCGTCGGGATCGGTGCTTACTACCGGTACAGTTTCGATTCCCACTGGCGTATCGAACCGTCGATCTATGTCCTGACGGAAAAGGACAGTTCGGTCGACATCAATTTCGACGCCCACTACGTATTCCGCATCGCCGACTGGTGGGGCGTCTATCCCCAGGTGGGCGTTGTCGCCAATGACATCAAGGACTGGGCATTCGGCATGAGCGTCGGCGGTGGTTTCGACTTCAACGTCGCGCGCCGCTGGAACATCTCCGCAGGTCTGAAATACGAACCCATGTTCGACAGCGGCCGCAGCAATCCGCTCGTGGTCTTCGTAGGCGCAGCATACAGGTTCTGACAGAGGCCGTTCCTGACGCAGACGGGCCTGCCTGACAAGTCCGCATTTTACGATTTCACCCCCGCCAGAACAATCTCTGGCAGGGGTGCGTTTTATCTTGGGAGCTTGTCAGGCAGCCCCTTTCCTGTTTCGCCATGCGGCAAAACCGCCAGCTCCCCGCGGCCGCGCCGTTACGGAGCCTGCCGGCCGGGCGAACGTCCCGTTTGCCTTTGCATGGCCGGAACAACTTTTCCGCCGGACGGAACCTGTTGCGCAGCCTGCGGGCCGCCCCTGCGGACGCATGGCCCCGGCATACGGGTCATTTGGTCTTATACGCGCAGCGGTATTTGCCCTTTGCCAGGTTCATCAGCTTTCCTTTCAGCAGGTTGCGGCGCAGGGGCGAAATCCGGTCGGTGAAGACGATGCCCTCGATGTGGTCGTATTCGTGCTGGATGACCCAGGCCTTCAGCCCGTGGAACTCTTCGTCGTGCTCGACGAAATCCTCGTCCATATAACGCATCCGGATCGCCAGCGAGCGGGGCACGTCAGCATGGATGCCGGGGAACGAGAGGCATCCCTCGTTGTAGGTCTTCTTTTCCTCCGACAAGGCATAGATCTCGGGGTTGATAAAGGCGCGCTTGTAGTCGGCGCACTCCGGGTCGTCCTCGCCCCAGGGTGTACAATCGACGATAAAAAGGCGGATATTCTTGCCGATCTGCGGTGCTGCCAGCCCGACGCCCTCGGCTTCGCCGAGCGTCAGGAACATGTCTTCCACGAGTTTCTTCACCTCGGGATAATCGGGCGTGATCCGCTCGCAGGGCTTGCGCAGCACGTCCGAACCATAAATTACTATCGGATAAATCATTTGTTAAACTCCATATAACTCTGTAAAATAATCGTGGCCGAGATCTTGTCCACCAGCGCCTTGTCCCGGCGCGCCATCTTGCCGATACCGCTTTCGAGCATCGTGCGGTGCGCCATCACCGAGGTGAAACGCTCATCGTGGAAGACGACCTCCTTGTCGGGCCAGGCCTTCCGCAGGCGCACGGCCAGCGGCTCGATGAAACGCCACGTTTCCGAAGGCGTGCCGTCCATGCGCGAGGGCTTTCCCACCACGATGGTACTAACGTCCTCCGAGGCGAAATATTTTGCTAGCCACGCCTCAAGTCCCTTCGTATCGACCGTATCGAGCCCCCCGGCGATCAGACGCAGCGGATCGCTCACGGCAATCCCCGTGCGCTTCGTCCCGTAGTCTATGGCAAGTATCCGTCCCACGCACTAAAGGTTCGGGCCGGATTCGCCGCCCATATAACAGTAGTTCCTCAGCAGCCAGCCGGCCAGCATTCCGGCCGCCAGGCAAAGCAGCAGCGCCCACCAGGGGAAACGCCGTTTTTCACCCTCGACGATGCTGTCGGAATCGAAAATATTGAACCGGCCCATAATCGCCCCGCTACAGGTTCATTTTCCGGAACAGCTTGCGGTACGAGCACTCCTCTTCGACGAGCGAAGGCAGCGACTCGATCATGACGCGCTCCTGCTCCATCGTATCGCGGTGGCGCACCGTCACGGTGCCGTCCTCGAGCGTCTGCCCGTCGACGGTCACGCAGAACGGCGTACCGATGGCATCCTGGCGGCGGTAGCGCTTGCCGACGGAATCCTTCTCGTCGTAAACGACGTTGTAATCGTATTTGAGGTCGTCGACGATCCGCTGCGCCACCTCGGGCATGCCGTCTTTCTTCACCAGCGGCAGCACGGCCACCTTCACGGGCGCCAGCGCAGCCGGCAAACGCAGCACGACGCGCGAATCGCCGCCATCGAGCTGCTCCTCGGTGTAAGCCGCCGACATCACCTGCAGGAACATGCGGTCGACACCGATCGAGGTCTCGACGACATAGGGTACGTAGCTCTCGCCTGTTTCCGGGTCGAAATACTGGATCTTCTTGCCCGAGAATTTCTGGTGGTTGCCCAGGTCGAAATCCGTACGCGAATGGATGCCCTCGACCTCCTTGAAACCGAACGGGAAGTTGTATTCGATGTCGGTCGCGGCATTGGCATAGTGCGCCAGTTTGTCGTGGTCGTGGAAACGGTAGCGGTCGTCGCCGAAGCCCAGCGCACGGTGCCAGGCCATACGGGTCTCCTTCCACTGCTGCCACCACTTCATCTCCTCGCCGGGGCGTACGAAGAACTGCATCTCCATCTGCTCGAATTCGCGCATACGGAAGATGAACTGGCGGGCCACGATCTCGTTGCGGAACGCCTTTCCGATCTGCGCGATTCCGAACGGCAGTTTCATGCGGCCGGTCTTCTGCACGTTCAGGAAATTGACGAAGATACCCTGTGCCGTCTCGGGACGCAGGTAGATCGTATTGGCACCCTCGGACGTCGAGCCCATCTGGGTCGAGAACATCAGGTTGAACTGGCGCACCTCCGTCCAGTTGCGCGTACCCGAAATCGGGCACACGATCTCGCAGTCGACGATGATCTGACGCAGTTCATTCAGGTCGCTGGCGTTCTGGGCAGCCACGAAACGCTTGTGCACCTCGTCGCGCTTGGCGAGGGTTTCGGCCACACGGGGCGAAGTCTCGCGGTACTTCTCCTCGTCGAACGACTCCCCGAAGCGCTTGCGGGCCTTTTCGACCTCTTTTTCGACCTTTTCATCCTGCTTGGCGAGCCAGTCTTCGATCAGCACGTCGGCGCGGTAACGCTTCTTCGAGTCCTTGTTGTCGATCAGCGGGTCGTTGAACGCACCGACATGGCCCGAAGCCTCCCACGTGCGGGGATGCATGAAGATCGCGGCATCCAGCCCCACGATATTCTCGTGCAGCTTGACCATCGAATCCCACCAATAACGCTTGATGTTATTCTTCAGCTCCACGCCGTTCTGGCCGTAGTCGTAGACGGCGCCGAGCCCGTCGTATATCTCGCTCGAGGGGAATACGAACCCGTACTCCTTGCAGTGCGCCACCAGTTTTTTGAAAAGTTCTTCCTGCGTCATTTTATCTTGTTTTTAAATTATTTTCCGAATTACAAAAGTACAAAATAATTGGGAACTACGTCTTTCCGTAGCGAATTTATTTCTATATTTGCCACGGCGGCCTGCCATGGGCCGCCGACATAAGAGACAAAAAAGTGCATCGGCTTTTTTCTTCCGGCAGAAAATTGGACACTTTCCCGGACGGTAAGGAACGAAGGTTGATGCTCTCGCTGTTTTTCAGCGCGGGCATATTCTACCATTCTACCGTTCGGGTCGTCCAATACCTCTGCCGTGGATGTAGGATCGAGTCCGCGCTTTTGCGTCCCGCCCCGATGAAACGACCCAAACAAATGACGGGAACGATGAAACTTCTGATTGCGCTCATTGCCATCGCTATCATAGCAATATGCGGCAATGCCGGAAGTAAGAAATAGTGCTACACCAGCCCGGCGCGCAGGAACGAGAAATCGCCTTCGCGCGCTATGATTATGTGATCCAACAGCCGGATGTCGAACAACGCCGCAGCCTGTGCGACACGCTCGGTGAGCACCTTGTCCTGCGGACTGGGCGCCGCAGCCCCCGAAGGGTGGTTGTGAATCAGCACCAGCTGCGTGGCGAGCAGTTCCAACGCCCGTTTGACGATCAGCCGGTGGTCGACGACCGTTCCCTGCACCCCGCCCTGGCTTATGCGCTGGCGCTCGATGATGCGGTTGGAAGAGGTGAGGTAAACCGCCCAACACTCCTCATAGGCAAGCATTTCCAGCTGCGGGCGGAACAGCGCCACCACGTCGTCGCTCGTCGCAATGACATCCGCTTCCGCAGCCCGCGACGCCGCGACGCGGCGGCCGAACTCGGCGGCAGCAAGCAGCAGGCGGGCACGCCTGAGCCCCAACCCGCCGACCATCCGCAGGCGGGCCGCATCTTCCGACGCGATACGCGCGAGCGCACCGCCGCAGGCCGCGAGCAACGCCCCGGCCGTCTGTTCGTCGTCGGTCAACACGGCCAGCAACTCCGCATCGCTGAGGGATTCGACGCCCCTCGCCGTCATCTTATCGGTAATCGTCTTCATAGGGAAAATATCAGGCAGGAAATCGGGTCTATATCGCGCAGTATACGGAAAAGTTATCGGTCACAAAATCGAGCCGCATATCGTAAGCATCCGGCCGGCCCAGGGCATCGGCCGGGCTTTCCGCCGGCACCGGATTATAACCGAAAGTTATTGCGTCAGCCGGTCGACCCTGTCCAACAGCGACGCGCACTGCTCGTCGGTCATGTACTCCGCCACGGAGAATGCGGCATGCTGCTCGGCCTCTTTCTTCGATTCGCCCGAGCCGTGTCCCACCTCTATGCCGTCGACCAGCACCGTAGAGTAAAATACGGGGTGGTTCGAGGAGTACTCCTTGTCGTTGCCCGTGCGGAATACGATCTTGAGGTGGTTTTTCTGGCACCACTCGATCAGCCGGCTCTTGAAGTCGGTCTCCGACTCGGTCAGTTCGTCGAGGTTCAGGGCCTGGAAATAAATCCGGTTGATCAGCAGCCGGTTGGTGAACTCATATCCCTGGTCGAGGTAAACGGCGCCTATCATCGCTTCGAAGGCATCGCCGTAGATGTGTTTCTGGGTAATGCTCGTACTGGCGTTCGAGATGACATGCCGATCCAGGCCGATTTTCACGGCCAACTCGTTGAGCGACTGCCTCGACACGATCTTCGACCGCAGCTGCGTGAGGAACCCCTCGTCCCGGTCGGGATACTCGATGAAAAGGTAGTCCGAGGTAACGGCCTCTATCACGGCGTCGCCCAGGAATTCGAGCCGCTCGTTGTTGATCGGGCGCCCGTCCTCCAGAACCAAAGAAGCTGACTTGTGAATCAAAGCCAGCTTGTAAAGTTCGATGTTGTTCGGGATAAACCCGAACATATCATCGACAACCTTATAATACGCCTTATCCCGCCCGAAATTCCTTCTAAGGGGGCGCAGTATGAAATCGAACACGGCCCGGACGGTTTTAGGGTAATCAGATCTTACGGAAAATGACCGTGGAGTTATGTCCGCCGAAACCGAACGTATTGCTCAGGGCACACCTCACTTCGCGCTTCTGCGCCTTGTTCAGCGTGAGGTTCAGGTTCGGGTCGATCTCCGGGTCGAGGTTCTCGCAGTTGATGGTCGGGGGAACCACGCCGTGCGTGATGGCGAAGATGCAGGCCAGGGCCTCGGCAGCCCCGGCAGCACCCAGCAGGTGACCGGTCATCGACTTGGTGGAAGAGATATTGACGTTATAAACGTGGTCGCCCAACACACCGGCGACAGCCTTCAGTTCGGGGATGTCGCCCGCGGGGGTCGAGGTACCGTGGACATTCACATAATCAATATCTTCGGGTTTGATGCCGGCGTCCTTGATGGCGTCGCGCATCGACTTCATGGCACCCTTCCCTTCGGGATGAGGGGCGGTGAAGTGGTAAGCGTCGGCAGAAGCGCCGCCGCCGATGATTTCGCAGTAGATCTTGGCACCGCGGGCCTTGGCATGTTCATACTCCTCGAAGATCAGGGCTCCGGCGCCTTCGCCGATCACGAAACCGTCGCGATCCTTGTCGAACGGACGCGAAGCGTGCTGGGGATCGTCGTTGCGCGTGGAGAGCGCCTGCATGGAGTTGAACCCGCCGACACTCGGCTCGTTGACCGCAGCTTCGGAGCCTCCGGCCACCATCACGTCGGCCTTCCCGTAGCGGATGGCGTCGAACGCGGCGATCATACCGTGGTTCGAAGATGCGCACGCAGACACCGTGCAGTAGTTGGGCCCCATAAAGCCGTACTTCATGGAGATGAAGCCGGCAGCGATGTCGGAGATCATGCGGGGAATAAAGAACGGGCTAAACCGCGGGGTTCCATCCCCTGCGGCCCAGCCCAGACACTCATCGAAGAAAGATTTGATTCCTCCGATGCCCGAACTCCAGATCACACCCACCTGCTCCTTGTCGACGGTCTCGAGGTCGAGCGCCGAATCCTCGACGGCCTGCGTGGCCGCGATCAGGGCATACTGGGTGAAAAGGTCGTACTTGCGTACTTCCTTACGGTCGAAATAGAGGTTCGAGTCGTAATTCTTTACTTCACAAGCAAACTTCGTCTTAAACTTCTCTGCATCGAAATGAGTAATCGGTGCGGCACCGCTGACTCCCTTCTCCAAATTCGAAAAATACTCTTCAATATTATTACCGAGCGGGTTGATCGTACCGATGCCCGTAACAACTACTCTTCTTTCTGTCATAAATTTAAGGCTATAAGAGGCTGTGAAAGCTCTTTTTATAAATTATTTCTTGTGCTCTTCGATATACTTGATAGCGTCGCCAACGGTAGCGATCTTCTCAGCGTCCTCGTCCGGAATCTGGATATCGAAAGCCTTCTCGAACTCCATGATCAATTCTACGGTGTCGAGCGAATCAGCACCCAGATGGTTGGTGAAGCTTGCTTCGGGTACAACCTCCGATTCCTTGACACCCAGTTTGTCGACGATGATCTCGACAACTTTTGATTGAACTTCTGACATAATTTTAATTTTTTAGTTAAACAATTATTTGGAAATAGTTCTTTCGTATTTCCGGGGTAATTTTGCGCAAAAGTAACACTTTTTTTATTACTTTTGACAAAACAGACCTTTTTTTTATTCACAACTTTTTCGACATTTAGCACATTTTTCAAATTAACCGATTCAAAACCATAGGCTTATGAAATTGCTTCTGATCTCGAATTCGACCAACGCCGGAGAGGAATACCTCCGCTATCCGATGCCCGAAATCGGGCGTTTCCTGCAGGGCGTCAGCGAAATCGTATTCGTCCCCTATGCCGCCGTGACATTTTCCTACGCCGAGTACGAAAAAAAGGTGCAGGCACGCCTCTCGGAGCTGGGTATCCGCGTGCGCTCGGTACACCGGGCCAAAGACCCCGCGCGCATGGTACGCGAAGCGGAAGCCCTGTGCGTCGGGGGCGGCAACACCTTCGCGCTGGCAAAAAAGATGCAGGAGCAGGGGCTTATGGCTGCCATCCTGCGTAAAATCAAGGCCGGGACTCCCTATGTCGGCTGGTCGGCGGGCAGCAACGTGGCATGTCCCACCATCTGCACCACAAACGACATGCCCATCGTCGAGCCACAGTCGTTCAGGGCTGTCGGAGCCGTAAAGTTCCAGATAAACCCCCACTACCTCGACGCCAACCCCGAGGGGCACGCCGGAGAGACGCGCGAGCAGCGCATCCTCGAATACATCGAGGCCAACCCGCGGCGCTGGGTCGCCGGGCTGCGCGAAGGGTGCATGCTCCGCCATGCGGAGGGGAAACTCGAACTGATCGGCAAGCGCCCGATGCGCATGTTCCGCAAGGGCATGGAGCCCTTCGAAGTACAACCGGGCAGCGACCTGTCGTTCTTGCTCTAATCCCCGGCCGGAAGCGCTTCTGGCCGCAATCAAAAATATTTATATAAATAGGTATGAAAGTTCTGATAGCGGGCATGGGCCTCATAGGCGGCTCTTTTGCCCTCGCGTTGCGCGACCGCGGCATCGCGGACGAAATACTCGGTGTCGAGAGTTCGGAGGGTAACGCCGCCGAGGCACTGCGGCTCGGGCTGGCCGACCGCATCGTGGCGTTCGAAGAGGGCATTCCACAGGCCGACCTCGTGGTGCTGGCCACCCCTGTCGATACAATTCCCCTGATGGCCGTAAAAGCCCTCAACCGCGTAAACGGCAGCCAGGTGGTGATGGATTTGGGTTCCATCAAGGCCGAATTGTGCGAGGTTATCTCGATGCACGCCCGCCGCGGGCGCTTCGTAGCCGTCCATCCGATGTGGGGCACCGAATACAGCGGGCCGCGCGCCGCACAGCACGGCGCCTTCACGGGGCGCAACGTCGTATTGTGCGAAGTGGAGCGGAGCGACCCCGACGCGCTGGCGATGGCCGAGCGGATCTTCCGCACGCTGGAGGCGCCCGCCGTCTACATGGGCGCCGAGGAACACGACCTGCATGCGGCCTACGTGTCGCACATCTCCCACATCACCTCGTTCGCGCTGGCGCTGACCGTGCTCGAGAAGGAACGCGAGGAGCGGCACATCTTCGACCTGGCGGGCGGCGGGTTCGAGAGCACCGTGCGGCTGGCCAAGAGCTCGGCCGCCACGTGGGTGCCGATCATGCTGCGCAACAAATACAACCTGCTGGACGTGCTGCGCGAGCATATCCACCAGTTGCAGATCATGCGCAGGATGATCGAGCGCGACGACGCCGAAGGGCTGAAGGCCGCCTTCGACCGGGCCAACTCGATCCAGCGCATCATCCACTGACAGGCATGAGTACGACGGCCGAAACGGGACGTGCGGGCGAACGGGCCGCGGCGGAGTACCTCCGCCGTGCGGGGTATGAAATCTGCGCCCTCAACTGGCGCAGCGGCCGCTACGAACTGGACATCGTGGCCCGCAAGGCGGGGATCGTGCATTTCGTGGAGGTCAAGACCCGCAGGGCCGGCTCCCTGACGCCGCCCGAGGCTGCCGTCACGCCGCAGAAGTTCCGCGCACTGACGCGGGCGGCCGTGCGTTACCTGGCCGCAACGGGCGGGCAGGACGAGGCGCAGTTCGACCTGGCGGCCGTGGACGTGATGCCCGACGGGCACATGGAGGTACGCCTGGTGGAGCAGGCGATGGAATACAACTGGTAATTTTGCATTTCCGACAAATTATACTACCTTTGTCGCACTGAAAATGAAAGCCCTGCGTACAGGGCCGGAAAACCCGGGCCCGCCCGGCGAACGTTAACGTATAGTATTTCAACACCGCAAACCGTAAACACCGATGTGGTTATATAATTTCGGTCTGACACTCTATGTGTGGCTCATCCGGCTGGTCGCACCGAGGCATCCGAAGGCACGGCTATGGATAGACGGGCGCAAAGACCTCTATAAACGCATGGCCGAGACCATCGACCCGACCGACCGCATCGTCTGGGTGCACGTCGCGTCGCTCGGCGAATTCGAACAGGGGCGCCCCATCATCGAACGCATCCGCAAGACCCATCCCGAATACAAGATCCTGCTCACGTTCTTCTCGCCTTCGGGCTACGAAGTCCGCAAGAATTACCAGGGCGTGGATTACATCTTCTACCTGCCGATCGACACGCCGCGCAACGCCCGCCGGTTCCTCGATGCGGCGCATCCCGAAATCGCAATCTTCGTAAAATACGAATTCTGGCTTAACCTGCTGCGCGACCTGCGCCGCCGCAAGGTGCGCACCTATATCGTCTCGGCCATCTTCCGCCGCAACTCGATCTTCTTCCGCCCCTACGGCGGCATGTGGAGGCAGGCGCTGGAGTCCTTCGACGTGATGTTCGTGCAGAACGAGGAGTCGAAAAAGCTGCTGGCCGGGCTGGGCTTCGACAACGTGATCGTAGCGGGCGACACGCGTTTCGACCGCGTGGCCGAAATCGCCGCCGCAGCCAAACATATCGACATCATAGACCGGTTCAAGGGGGACAAACGCCTCTTCGTGGCGGGTTCGACCTGGAACCCGGACGAAGAGCTGCTGATCCGCCTGATAAACGACAACCCCGACGTGAAATTCATCGTGGCTCCGCACGAGATGGACGAAGGCCGCATGGCACGCCTCGCGGCCGAGGCCAAGGGCGGGACGCTCCGCTACACGCAGTGCACGCCCCACACGGCCTACGGGTCGAAGCAACTGCTGATCCTCGACACGGTGGGGATCCTGGCGTCGGTCTACGGCTACGCGACGTGGAGCTATATCGGCGGCGGGTTCGGCGTGGGGATACACAACACGCTCGAAGCGGCGACATTCGGGCTTCCGGTGGCATTCGGCCCCAACTACGCGAAATTCAAGGAGGCACGCGACCTGGTGACGCTCGGCGCTGCCCGTCCGGTGAAAAACTACGACGAACTGCGCACGTGGTTCATCCCCTTGCGCGACAACGAGGATTTCCTGCAGAAAACAAGCCGTATAGCCAAAGACTACACCACCCGTCACCAGGGCGCCACGAACATCATCGTCAAGACCATCTTCCATTAGCCGTCCCCAAGGAGGGGACTCCGGCGTCCATCCCGGAAACGCCGCGGAAAAGGTTGCCCGACAAGCCGGCTTAAAAAATCACCCTCGCCAGAAGCATTTCTGGCGAGGGTGATTTTAATTCCGGGAACCGGCAGGCAGCCCCTTTATTTTTATGCCCGGCACGGGGCATGTCATTCATAGAGCGACTTGCAGTAGTCGCGCAGGGTCTCCCAGGGATAATAGGGGCCACCGCCGACCGGCAGTTCGGCATCGCGCTCGTTGTGCAGCACCCGCACCCGCACGTCGCCGGTCTCGGGGTTGCGGAAGAAGATGAACTGCACGTTGGTCGCCATGGGCGATACGCGGTGTATCTGCCACACCCCGGCAGCTTCCTCGGCCGTCCATACGCGCCCGGAAGCCTCCCTGACGCCCAGGAGCGCCACCAGCGGAATGACGTTCACGTCGTGGCCGAAACGCAGCGAAGCCGAGAGGTTCTCCTCCCCCGCGACGACCCGTTCGGCAGTCTCCACGATATTGCGCAGCAGCGGCTTGGCATCGGCGATGATCGGGTCGCCGAAGCGCTTCGACGGGCCGAACATCACGTAGCGGCGGAAATTCTCGGCTTCCCAGGCGGCGTATATCTCCTCCTCGGTGAAGAGGTCGTAGAGCGAGATGCCCAGGTATTCGACGTCCTGCATGATGGCGGCCTGCGCCAACAGCTGGTTCATCAGTTTCGCCGGCCTTTTCACCTCGCGTTCCACGAAGGCGGGGTCGGAGAAGAGCGACGCCATCAGACGGGCGGGATGCGTGCGGGCATCCTGCAGGCTGTCGGCCACGGCACCGGATGCCTTTCGCTGGGAATTCAACCCTGCGCCGTTGCTCATATAAGGGATGTAGCGCTGGCTCGATTCGCGGGTCATCCGGATTTCGGGGTTCAGCTCCTTGAGGCGCTCGTTGAAGGCCGCCATGCTCAGGATGCAGCGCGGCACGAGCGTCGAACGGCTCTGGACATAGCATTCGCGGCCGTCCCCGGTCGAAAAGACCTCGGGATAGGCCTTATACATGCGTTCGGCGATGCCCCGGTGTTCCGCCACGCCGCGGGGCGAGAGGTCACCGTAACGATCCCGGGCATCGGCTGCAATGACCTCGACCTTAGCCAGCAGGTCGCGCCCTTTGGGGGTCAGCACCCCGGCCGAGTCGGCTTTGCGCAGGATACCCAGCGGCTCAGCATAGATCTTTTCCGAAGTATGCCAACGGCTGCCGTGGCGGCCATAGTGGCTGATGTAGAAGGGAACATAGCCCTTCGGGGCGGGTACGGCGGGGCCGGGCAGGTACTCGTACGAGTGGTAAATCCCGCCCGCGCGTTCGGGCATGGCGGCGATCTGCTCACGGGCGGTCTGGGCCGTGGCGCCCCAGAGGCCGAGCAGCAGGAACGCCGCAAAGAGCCTCATTTTCATGGTCAGTTTATTCATAGTCAGCATTTATGTGTCATTATTCCCAGTACGACCCTGTCGGTCTCGTTCATGCCGTCGCGGCCGATGGCCGTGAGGTTGCGGATGCACTTGTCGACATCCTCTTCGATGATTCCCTCGACGGGCGTTACGCAATGGCCGTCCATCGCCATCATGGCCGAGATCACGGCGGTCGAGACGCCGCTCGTGAGCTTCATGGAGCAACTCGGCTTGGCTCCGTCACAAATCATGCCCGTAAGGTTGGCAATCATGTTTTTCACCGCCGCCGCGACCTGCCCGTAGTCGCCGCCCATCAGGTAGGTAATGCCGCAGCTCGACCCCGTGGCGGCCACCACGCAGCCGCACAGGGCCGACAGGCGGCCGAGGCTCTGCTTGATATAGATCACCGTGAGGTGGCTCAGCACCAGCGCACGGATCGTCTGCTGTTCGGTGGCTGCGGTCTGCTCGGCGTAGACCACCACGGGAAGCGTCGCCGCGATGCCCTGGTTGCCGCTTCCCGAGTTACTCATCACGGGGATCATCGCCCCGGCCATGCGGGCGTCGCACGCCGCGGAGGTATAGGACAGTATCCGCGAGAAGATGCTGTCGCCCATAATCTTCCGTTCTCGCTCGCAACGGAGCGTACGCCCTAAGCAGTGGCCGAACTCCCCGGCGAAAGCCTGCTCGGCGGCGGCCTTGTTCAGGCGGCGTGTTTCGAGGATGAAGCGCAGTTCGTCGAGGGGCGCCGTCGTGGCGAACTCCCACACGCGGTGCAGCGTGAGGGGTACTTCGCCCCCATCCTCTTCGGCCGCCGAGGCCGTACGTTTGTCGAGCGTCACCTCGCCGTCGCGCTCGAGGTATACGAACGAGGTATGGCCGCCCGCGATCACCGCCGTGGCACAGTGCCCGGCGCCCCGGGCCTCGACCTCGATATAGAGTTTCTCGGCGATACCCTGCTTCAGGTCGATACATACGCGCTTTTCGTCGATATACCGGCGGCCCTGCTCCACGGCCCCGGGCGTCACGTCGCGCAATACCTCCAGCCGGTACTCCGAACGGCCGACGAGCGCCCCGAGCGCCACGGCGATCGGCAGGCCGATCATCCCCGTACCGGGGATCCCAACGCCCATGGCGTTCTTGAGGATATTGGCGCTCAGGCGCACGGCGACCTTTTCGGGACGCGAGCCGAGCAGTTCGGCTGCACGCGCCGTGCACAGCGCCACGGCGATCGGTTCGGTACACCCGATGGCGGGCACCACTTCGCGGTTGATGAGGGCGATGATACGCTTTCGTTCGTTCTGGGACAACATGGATGTTTTTTTACGGATGTTACAAAGATAACTATTTTTCGCTATTTTTGCATCCGACAAGCAAGACGCCGCCATGGAAAATCCGAAAAAACGCAACTGGAAAGTTCTCACGAGCGAATACCTCGCCCGCAAACCCTGGTTTACGGTACGCCACGAGAGCATCGAACTGCCCGACGGGCGCCGCATACCCGACTACTACGTCTTCGAATATCCCGACTGGGTGAACGTCATCGCCATTACGAAAGAGGGGAAATTCGTCTTTATCGACCAGTACCGCCACGGGCTGGGCGAAACGGACTATGAAATCCCGGCGGGCGTAGCCGAGCCCGACGACGCCTCGATGCTGGCCGCGGCACAGCGCGAACTGGCCGAGGAGACGGGGTACGGCGGCGGCCAGTGGCGCGAGCTAATGGTCGTGGCGCCCAACCCCTCGACGCAGAACAACCTGACGTACTGCTACCTGGCGACGGGCGTGGAACGCCTGGGCGAACAGCACCTCGATGCTACGGAGGACATCCGCGTGCACCTGTTCTCGGGCGCCGAGGTTCGCGACCTGCTCGAAAGCGGCCGCATCCGGCAGGCACTGATGGCCGCACCCCTGTGGCGTTACGCCGCGGAGTACGGCCTTTAGCCCCGAGGAAGACGGCCGGAGATACGGCCGTACCACGCTATTCGCAGGATGGAGCCCCCCGCCGGGTAGGTTTTTCCGGATTTGCGCGGAATTTGCAGGGTGAGGGGAAACGGAAAACAAAACCTTGCACACCATGTATCTATCCATCGCCATCAAACTGCTGGTCGGAATGCTGGGCGTGATCTTTTTCCTGCGCATATCGGGGAAGACCCAGATGGCACAGCTCACACCCCTCGATTCGGTAAACTCGTTCGTACTCGGGGCGCTGGTCGGCGGCGTAATCTACAACCCCGACACCCCGGTATGGTATCTGGTATTCGCCTTCGCGGTATGGACGGCGGCCAACGTCTCGCTGCGCTACCTGATGCGCTTCCACCGCATCCGCAGGGCGATCAAGGGCGACTCGGTGATGCTCGTCCGCGACCGCCGGCTGGTGATGCGCGAATTCCGCCGCAACGGGCTCGAAATGGAACAGTTCCGCACCATGCTGCGCGAAAACGGCATCTTCTCGATGTTCGACGTCGACGACGTGCGTTTCGAAACCAACGGGCGGATAACCATATCGCGCCGCAACGAACCGCCAGAATCGTACCTGCTCGTCAACGGGGGCAAGGTCATGGAAGACGCACTCGAGCGCAGCGGCAAGGGCAAGCGGTGGCTCCTGCGCCACCTCCGGCAGGCGGGGTACCCCGATGCGGAAAAACTTTTCTGCGTGGAGTGGACACCGGGACGCGGATTCTATATCGTCCCGCTGGAGGAACCCGACGGCCGGGATGCGGCAAAAGAAACGCTTTCGGCAGACTAAGGACGGAACAGCCGGAAACGGCCTTCAGGACAACACCGGGGAACGCGCCTTAGACAGCCCGTGCGAAAGGCCGTGACCGAACCAAAGCCGGGGCGCGCCATCCGACCGGCCTTAGCCGCATCTGCGGACAAATAAAAAAGGGACGGCCCTTTCGGCAAACTTTTTTTGTTTGATAATTGATTGATAACCAGTAGTTAGTTT